>Ga0190308_1000606_pt1 | contig 11142 bp, 9 predicted proteins | sample 48700756_MG_FD_165050 | JGI IMG/M metagenome (GOLD analysis project Ga0190308, IMG submission 165050) | Hydrothermal vent sediment bacterial communities from Southern Trench, Guaymas Basin, Mexico - 4870-07-5-6_MG | ecosystem: Environmental > Aquatic > Marine > Hydrothermal vents > Sediment ...
GCTTTAATGCCCAAACATGTGGTTCTCATTCATGGAGGCGCTGGTAAATGGAGAAAAGATAGATTAACTCTCGCAAAAAAATCATTGTTAAGCATTGCTAATGAAGTAAGTAAGATTCTTAAAGAGAAGAATTCCATAGACATCGTGGAATTTGCAATCAGATGCATGGAATTAGATGAAGTATTCAACGCTGGAAGAGGAGCTGCGTTAAACCTTCTAGGAGAAGTAGAGTTAGATGCCGGTATTATGACTAGTGAGGGGAAAATTGGAGCTGTAGCTGCAGTTAGAAATGTAATGCACCCTATTTCTTTGGCTAAGATAGTTATGAATGAATTAGATCATATATTGTTGGCTGGTGATGGAGCTGACTACATCGCTGAGCTATATGGCTTGTATAGTCCCTCGAAGAAATTAATTACTGCTTATTCGTATGCCAGATGGATCAGCGCTATTAAAGAAATAACACGCTACTTAGCAGGGGAAGAGATAAGGGATAGTTCAATTAAATACTATCTCAAAGAAATATTTCCGAGTATCTTGAGATTCATAAGAAAGAAACCAGAATTATATGAAAGAATAAAAGAAAAATATTCAAGCAAGACTAGTGATACAGTGGGTGCTGTAGCTAATGATGGAAAAACGATTGTTGCTGGGGTTTCGACCGGAGGTATTTTTCTAAAATTCCCCGGAAGAATCGGAGACTCCCCCATACTTGGCGCAGGATTTTACGCTACGAAGAATGGCGGATGTGTGGCAACGGGACATGGGGAAAAAATAACGAGAAGTTTACTGTGTTATAAAGCTGTTAAGTATTTGGGGAAATATGCTGCAATGGAAGCTGCTAGGAAAGCTTTAGATGAATCTTACTCAGAAATAAGGATTAGAGCGGGAATAATAATAATTGATAGAAATGGAAATTGGGGAGTATACCATACAACTGAAAATTTTCCAGTTGCAGTAGTTACGGAAGACGAAATCATTGTTAAGGATTATTGGCGTGATTAAAGAAGGAATGAAAAGAATAATAATGATATAGCTGCTAAGATGGAGATTGTTATCAATGATAATTTGAAAGCTTTGCTGCCTACTAATGATGCTAAAAGCAATCTAGTTATATTTTCTTCCCCCAACATTAATGCATCAATCTCACTAATTAATACACCAACTTTCGCATCACTAACAGTTTCCTTAGCACGCTCTATAGCCTTTTTTATATAGGGCATCAGTTTTTCAAGATGATCCAGTTGAAGCAAACGATACCCTCCTGATCCAGGTTTTACTGCATTAACTATATGCGTATCAGTTGTAAAGACTTCTATATCACTTCCATACTTATTTCCAGATAATTCCTCTATGATTTTTTCTCTAACCATATTCCCTAAATTATTAGAGTCTATAACAATAGAAAGAAACTCTTTACCCCCATAATCATGATAAATTGCCCATACACCACCCGGACCTAAACCATCCTCTACGTCAATTAAATCACATTTAACATTAGCCCAACCTACCCGTACATTTGTGCTAAATTCAATCCTATCATACTCATCTAAGAACCGCTTAGTTTCCATAATTATTTGTTTTGCTTCCTCATCTTCTGGTCTTATTAAGGGCATTGCGGAAGGTTCTTTAAGAGAATTATGACTATCGATTATTAAGCCATCTAATCCCCTAGTTCTCATAAGCTCTCTGTATAATAATCCAACATCAACATGAAAATCGTCCATTGGTTTAGGACTTTTTGAAACTGATAGAAAGACATTATTGTTAATGATTTGCCATATATATGTTAAATCACCATGTTTTCTCTTTATTATAGTTCCCTTAAAATCTCTTAAAGAAATATTAGATCTAATACAATTCAATCTTATAATTAATCTCTCCACTTCATCCTTTGTTGGTAGGTTTTCAGAATGCGTACATGTGCCATGAAGCATTATTGCATCACAACCGACATTATACCTAAACCATTGATTAACAAGATATGGTAAATTAGAGCTACCTACATTAAGGAAAGGCCCTGGATGGATATTAGATATAATTACAAATAATTCTTCTCCAGAATTAATTTTCTTATAACGAATAAATCCCATTGGTACTCGTCTTTTTAGTGAAAATTTCTTCAAAACATTTTCTAATAGGGTGGGCTCCTTAAGCACCCAAGCAAAAATAAACCCACGGGTCAATTCTACTCCACTAAAATTACCAACAGCTGACGCTAACCTCATGGGAATGAAAATAATCGCGATTGATGTGAGACCATATATAATTAATTGGACAAGGAGATATAGATAGTTTATAGTGATAGATGCATAGGAAATTTTATTTTGTATCAAATCAAGAATAACAACTATTGAAAAAGCTACTAAAATCGACTTATATAAGGCTATCTCAGCGTTAGTGTAAACAACCATTATCGTTATTACTGCAACAAAACCAACGCTAACTAAGGCAAGGAAATGATAACCAGCAATAGAGATATTTCTAATCATTAGTCCAACGAAAAATAGGATGAATGAAACACCATTTGTTATCGCGTTTAATCCAAGCGATCTCCTTAAATCAAGAGTTGTTCTTCTTCTAAAAACAAGCATCTTAATTATAAGGACATACAAAAAATAATAAACTGGTATTAAGATAAGAGTAATCATGTCACTTATTCCGATAAGCCATAGCGCTGAGCTAAAAAGCACGATTTGAATCAAATTAATTGCTAAAATCTTTTTCTTAGAGGGCAATGAAAATAGAGATTTATAAGCTTCATATATTTTTGCTGTCTCGCTTCCCTTCTTCATATTATTCACTCTGCAATCATGCTTATAATCTCACTTATTGGTTTTACTTCTACCTGAATTTTCCTACCCGCAAATTTAGGAATATACCATGCTGCTTTCGATCCATTTGTCCATACTTTCCGGATTCCTATTTCCTCAATAGGAGCAACAACCATGCAAGTATCTGCGAAAATTTTTACCCCCGCGTTCTCGAGAATATTATAAATGGGTTCATTTTTTACTTGCTCTAAAATATATCTAGATGTAAATATCCAGAATCTGACCCCATCCCTTATTTTCTTACCACGTAATAACATACCAATCTCTCTTATCTCATCAAGACTGGCATGAGGACAACCAATAAAAACAGCATCTGGCGAATCAATCTTACTAAAATATGTATCTGCTACTGTCTTCAAGTCACTTATATCAATTACAAATTTGTCTTCTAATTCTCTATCCCCTTGAGCTACTTCTAATGTTTTCGCCTCTGGAGTTATACCAACCGCATGGAACATGGCTATTGCCCCTGATGCAGCTAAAGCAGCACCGAGCAACCTCAATCTCCAATTACTTGGTTTTCGTTTGAATCTGAAGATAGGGATATCAGATGGTGATAATTCGTTACCAACTAATATACCTAGTAATCCAAAATCGCTTTCACTAAATTTTTCATTATTAACATCAACAAACACATTTCCGTACCTATTTTCTTTCAATAATAGGCCCATTAAAGGCACTTTCCCTATGATTGCAGATGATAAAGCATCTAAACTACCATGCCTATTTGTTCTAGCACCAATTAAGCTATTTACATAAACTACAGCTGACGACTCCGCAAAAGCTACCCTCTCTCCAAAATCAGGTTTGTTTTCAAATATATATGGAGCACAAGTTAACGCTGGCTTAGCACCAAGCTTTATATATAGCCTTATTAACTCTTTTTGCTTCTCAGCAAAATCGGGAGGAATATCCATTTCATCCCAGTTTAGTAAATCCATACCTGCTGGATTTATTGTAGTATATATCTTTAGCTTAACTCCATCCGAGACCATGTCTCTTAAGAGATCTAAAGCCGCATCACCAACGGTTTTATATGATACACCAGATAGATGCGCTCTCTTTATTTCAACTAATCTTTCAGCATTGTTTAATTCACCTAATTTAACTAAAAGCCTAATTGCTTTAGCTACCCACTCCCCATACTCACCATCAATCATTCTTTCTTCTTCCCTAGTTAAGTACAATATGTTTTCACCTCAATTCGATTATAGCTCTTTCATCAACTATGTACATTTTTAGAACATCATTAGTTTTAACTCGCATAAAGACTTCTTCATCTATCTCTGAAACAGTGGGAATATTTGAAAAAATTGCTCCAGACACAATAACTGGATCCGTCTCCTGGGTAATGATTGCTAATGGTGCTTTTTTATTTTTTTTCAACGAGTAAATTACCATAGCTCCTACTGTACTTCCTCTACCACCCCGAAATATAAGGATTTTATCGGATATCTCTTCTCCATAGATATCACTATCCTGGGCACGTATTTTACCCGTAAATGGATCAACATCGCCCAAAAATGAAATCCTTTTCTTACTTACTAGTGCTTTACCAACGATTTCTCCCTGCCAGCTATTAATTATCTTCCCGTAGAACTTCATTTAAGAACCTCAATTAGAACGCATTACGGTAATATTTCACCACTCCATCTCTTGAATATATCATGTTCTATATTTAATTGATCCAGAACCTTACCGACAATGTAATCAATTAAATCACTTATTTTTCTCGGTTTATGATAGAAAGCTGGACAAGCAAGGAGAATCATTACTCCAGCTCTCGACAATTTAAGCATATTTTCTAAGTGAATAGATGAAAGCGGAGTTTCTCTAGGGACTAATATAAGTTTTCTTCTCTCTTTCATCGCTACTTCAGCTACCCTAACTATTAAATTATTGGCAAAGCCATTAGCTATTGCGCCTAAAGTTTTCATGGAACATGGTATAATCACAACAGCATCAAACAAATAGCTCCCACTAGCGACTGGTGCGGTTAAATCTTTTGGACTAAAAACTCTATTTGCTAAACTTTTAACATAGCTTGGATCATAATCTGTCTCTATTCTAATGATTTCTTCAGCTACTTCGCTAATTATTGTAATTGTCTCTATTTTCTCATCGACCCTAGATAATTCTTCTAGCAATCTTATACCATAAATAACTCCAGATGCCCCTGTTAAAGCAATCACTATTCTCCTAGTTCTCATACTTAATATACCTCTAATACCTAGATTTATAAGCATCTTATAAATCCAAACATAATACAACTAATTAACTTTTTTGCTTAAAAGCTCTTTTAGTAAAGGAATTTTCTCAACCTCCCTTTTGTTGATAAGATCTAGTATTATTCCCTTTGGTTTCCTATATCTTGTATTTGTTCTAAAAATGTGCTTTGGCGTAACTATTATGTCAACTGGAAGATCATTTTCATTCATGGGTACATGAGGCACAATCTGAATATCATGGACCGTAGTTATAACCAATGTAGCATCATCGACAGCACCATATTCTCTTAGAATAGCGAACTCTAAATCAGAGTATCCATGACCTTTACCTAATCTTCCACCATCCCTATCAACTGCTACTGATCCTGTTATTTTTATATCAATGCTTAGAACAGAAGGATGTACTAGCATACCATACTTAATAGCGTTTCTAATGGTTACAACTTTCCAATAGTTTTTAGTAGGTAGTCTTGCTGGATCTAACAAAACAAAACCTTTTCTTAATCTAGGTGTAGCCATAACAACTTTCTTTTGATCAATAAGACCAAAAGCCCTTACAGGTAATTGCGGGGAATCAGGATTAACAAAAATCACTTCTGCTTGCTCCCATTCTCTCAATGTCCTCAAATTCTCAGCCGCCTTATCAGCCCCAATGAAATTAGGTATCCTACCGTAAATTGGTTTTGGAAATCTAGCTATTCCAAGTCTTTCCATTTTCTCCCAAATTGACTCCCTTATCTTTTTCTTTAATTCATCATCACTCATTGCTCTCCCTGTTTCCTTAAAATTAAAAATAATAATCTACTTCATTACGATATCAAACAATTACGCAATTAAGCTCATGATGATTTTGGCTACATCTGATTATTTTTAGATGATGATCGTTTGGGGGACTGACATTAAATCTAGAGTTGAGCGGGAGCCATATGCAATAAAAATTTGTTACCTAGATAGACATTCTTAAGATGTTTCCTAGCTCTATCTAGAGCCTCATAAACTTCCTTTTGCGGTGTAATCGGTAAATCTCTCATCTTGAAATCTGGGTGAAAGATAAGTAAGGAGTAAGGGATGTTTCTGTCTATACTCGCTATAAACCTAGCAATTTTTTCTACTTCATCAGCATCAACGTATCCCGGAACTAGTAAAGTCGTAGCAGTTAATATGGGCACATCTAATCTCTCATGCCAGAATTCATCATATATCATTTTGAAATTATTATAGACCACTTCGTTTCTTACACCACATAACGCGTAGTTTAGCTCAGGAGAAAACGCTTTAAGATCAAATTTTATAATCCCTCCAGAAACTAAAGCTTGCTCAGCAGCTTTTTTAACTAACATTGGATTACCAGCACCATTCCATTCATAACAGATTCTTATAATTCTTTTTTCAGTCTTATTTTCGAGAATCATTTTATTTACGTTGATTATGAAAGGTAGGTGTGGTTCGGGAGAACCTCCAAAATAACAAATGCATGTAATCTTATCATTCATTAAGACATTATTAACTAAATCCTTTGATCTGACGATTTTTCCCTGCTTGATATTTTTATGATCCCAATTTTGACAAAAAAGACATGAAAAATTACAGCCGTACAGAAATACTGCTAAATTGTAATATCCTCTTTCACCATTCTTTGACACAGCATATTTTGGATAGCCCAATCCGGTTGCTGCTGGACAGAACCATGCTGCACAACAATTAGTGATGTGCGGATCGAGATACGCATATAATGGAGCATAGTTTTGTGTAGATAATGATACTAGTTTACCTCCAATATTTCTCCTTAACCCGCAGTACCCCACTTCTCCATCTTCAATTATGCAGTTATTTGAACATATATTACATAATAAACCACTTCTACTTTTTGGTGGCTTAGGGGGGAGAGAAAAAGATTCCCTAGCTATTTTATGCGCTCTTTCAATAATTTCTCTTGCCTCATTAAAATGCGTTATGATACACTCTTTACATACACCAATCGAATTTGAAACAACTTTCTCCTCACCACAGATCATACATGTATTTATCCATGTTTTTTTATCTCTAATAAAAGACACCCAAATAACCATGTAAATAATATTTCCCATTAATTTAAAATTCTCAAAACATCAAGGTAGGTAGTACATTATAGGTTCTAAACCTATTCAAATCTTAATTAAATATCATGTTAAGATTTATTATTAATCTTGATTTAAGAAAAGCATTTTCAATTCTGATTAAATTCCTCAATTAATTCTTTTAATCCCTCTCTCAATGAAATTCTGGGCTCCCAACCAAGAGATCTACGCGCTCTCGTTATATCCGCTACGCTCCTATAAATATCTCCTGGTCTCGGTTCTACAAATATAATCTGACTCTGACTTTTAACTAGTTGAATAATGAGATTAGCTAAATCGATAATTCTTGTCTCTATTCCAGTCCCTATATTAAAAACACCTACTTCATGACTCTCAAGAGCTATCTTATTTGCGATAGCGACATCATAAACATGAATGAAATCTCTGGTTTGCCCACCATCTCCAAAGATTTTTAATTGCTTGTTCTTTTTAGCGGCTTCTAGGAATTTACTTATAACCCCAGCGTATTGACCTCCCCTCATCCTTGGACCATAAACATTAAAATATCTCAAAGAAATTGTTGGTAATGCATAAGTTTTATTATAAGCTTCCATAATAGATTCACCAGCTAATTTTGACGCTCCATAGGGATTTATTGGCCTTGTAGGATGATCCTCTCTCAGAGGTATCTGTGATGGTTCACCATATACAGCGGTAGATGACGCATATACTACTTTTTCTACATCAAAAATCCTCGCTAATTCAAGTAATTGAACAGTCGCCTGACAATTAACTTCAAATGTTTTTATGGGATCCTCTATAGCCTCATCAACGCTCACCACTGCAGCTAAATGAATAATATATTGAGAATCGCTCATCGCCTGTTTTAGTATATTCGTATCCCTTATATCTCCTACAATAAGTTTCGCTTTATCTAAGACAGAGGAAAGATTCTCTACGCTACCGCTATCTAAATTGTCTAAAATTCTTACCTCATATCCCTCTTTCACAAGTAATTCAGCTGTGTGGCTACCAATAAAACCCGCGCCTCCCGTCACTAAAACACTCATTTTACTACTACCTAATGTAATCTGGTTAAGTAATTACTTAACCTAATGAGAACTAGAATTAAAATGCTTGGTTATTACTTTGATTAGTGTAGAAAACAAAAAAAGAATTTAGAGAGTGGTAAGTTTAGTGGACCAATCTATATATCCCTTATTCCTCACTCTTTGGTGCTGGTATTAGCTCTCTCTTCTTAATTATCACTATTTCAATAGTAGAAACCCTGTCAATCCTCTCTGGATTTTGTGGATTCTGGATCTGATCTGTCCCTATTTTAACGCTCTCTACGTCAACGATGCCCGGTAGATACCTTGTTCTTAATACCTCAGCCACATCAACAGCTCTACTGATGGCTCTCCCTCTAGCAACAACTCTTATTTTGTCAGCTCCCTGTGACATGAATTGAGTCATGGCAGCAATTACATAATTCATTAGGGGCTTCTTACCCACATAAATTGTTGGTAATTCACTTCCAGCTTGTGATTCAGTTTCGCTCATTTGATTTCACCGTTTTTCTGAATTAAATTAGGGTATTTTGAATTTTGGTATTCAAAGTGTGTCGTATTCCTTTTGAATTAACCATAATACTTATTTAAAAGTTTCCATGACTAATAATTTCTAATATCCCTTTTATTCAAGTACATCTATTTTGAATTGTTCTCTTATTTTAATTAAGTTATCTTCCTTATACGAGATCTTTCTTATTGCAGGATAGAGTAAGTTACCGCTTTCATCGATATAAGGCAATTCTATACCAGCTAGCATTATTGTTGTCCTTATTTTTCCCTCCATTTCATCTTCAAATACAATTCCCCATTTCACAAATTCTTGATCAGCCTTTATTATTCTAGTTACTGATTCTATTACTTGCGCCGTTTCCTCCAAAGTTATATCTTCACCACTTGTAATGTTAATTAACGCAGCCTTGGCGGTTTCTAATGGAACATCCAAAAGAGGATAACTTAAAGCATTAAAAACAGCCCTCTCAGCTCTATTATCATCTTCCATCGTCGCTTCCCCTATACCTATGACAGCAGTTCCTCCAACACTCAGTATCCTTTTAACATCAGAAAATTCTAAGTTAACTTGACCAGTTTTTGTTGTTAAATCTGAAATACCTCTAATCGCATTAACTAAGACATCATCAACTGCATGAAAAGCATCTCTTAATGTCGCTTTCGGCAGTATCTCTCTCAACTTATCATTAGGAATAACTATTGTAGTATTAGCATTTTGAATAATCTTTTTTAATGCCTCACCTGCGATATCTATCTTTTTCCTCCCTTCGACTGAAAACGGTAATGTGCAAACTGCTACTGTCAGAATATTCATTTCTTTTGCTATCTCTGCAATTACAGGTGCTGCACCACTTCCTGTACCACCACCTAAACCGCATGTAATGAATAGTAAGTCTGTTCCTTCAATAATTTTCCTAATTTTATCTTTGCTATCTAATGCTGCTGCCTCTCCTATGGAAGGATCTGTACCAGCCCCAAATCCTTTACACACATTTTCTCCTATCAAAACTTTCTTATGAGCTTTTGATTTTAATAATTGTTGAGCATCAGTGTTTACAGCTATTGTCTCGACATATTTTATGCCTATCTCATTAAGGTAAGTCACTGTGTTATTACCAGCACCACCTACACCTAGAACACGTATTTTCGGAATCTTATTCCTTAGGTACTCATCAGAATCCCCATTATAACTATTTGCTTCACTAATATCGCTACTAGCTCCAAAGCTAATTGAATTGACGCTTCTCTCCATTTCCGATAAAGCTTTCATGATCTCATCTAAATCATCATTCACTACAGATCACTCAAGAAAAATATTTTGTAAATCAACAAAATACTAGATAAGTATAAAAAAGAAAGAAACATCCACGTAATAGCGAGACAAAAGAACAAAAAATTTAATAGTAACTCATATCAAACGAATATTATAGTAAAAATTGACGTGCAAGGCCGGGTTGCCGAGGGGTATGGCGGCGGACTGCAGATCCGTGGATACCTAGAGGTAGCGGACACGCGGGTTCGAGTCCCGCCCCGGCCTCCAACCCCATCGTTTTTTAATCACAATATTAAGAAATACAAAACTTGGTTAAAACTACGTGCGGAAGATGGAGTAAAATTTATAATCAAAAACTTAAGTAAGAATAGAAATAAGTATGGGCCCGTAGCTCAGCTAGGGTAGAGCGCCCGGCTCATAACCGGGTGGTCGGCGGTTCAAATCCGCCCGGGCCCACCACTAGCTATTTTAAGGGTTTCTTTGGTTCCAAAGGCTTCCATCCATGTTTTCTCCTAAATTCATTTATTATCTTTATTGCCTTCTCCTTATCGCTCTTTGATAATTCTCTTGATTTAAGAACTGCCATAAATAAAACCCAACTCCTACTACTTATTGTTCTTGAGGACACACCATGTTTAAGATCTTCCTCTAATTCATTTACTATACCCTGTATCTCTTCTAGATCAGAAAGCCCTTTTTTCCCGATGTCTCTAACTTCACGACCGAGATATAAATTACCTTTTTCCACTTCAATGAATTTACCTTTCTCAAAGGTTATTCTCTTCTTTACAATTCTGTCGTAGAAAAGCCAATTATCACTCCACTCTGGATTCCTTTTTCTCAATTCATCGAGAACAATATTTCTGATCTCTGCTGTTGTCATACCTTCTTGGATCTTTTTTCCTACTTTATCTGCAATTTCTATAGCTACTTCTTTTGGAGCACCCGCAGAAATGATTGATTTAATTAGCTTATTTTCATCAAAACTTTCTATGGAGCCATCCATCTTTTTAATTTTTATAGAATTCGCATTCATGTATAGGCTCTTCCCTTTTTGATTGTTGCCATGTATATGTCGTGTATTTGCCTCACATATATTTTTCGCCAATTTATGCTTGTTGAGACATGCCCATATGATCTTCTCGAGCCATCTTGAGCCATTGTTAT
>Ga0190308_1000607_pt1 | contig 11135 bp, 27 predicted proteins | sample 48700756_MG_FD_165050 | JGI IMG/M metagenome (GOLD analysis project Ga0190308, IMG submission 165050) | Hydrothermal vent sediment bacterial communities from Southern Trench, Guaymas Basin, Mexico - 4870-07-5-6_MG | ecosystem: Environmental > Aquatic > Marine > Hydrothermal vents > Sediment ...
AGCTTTATAAGGTCGGCTTCTATGTTTTGGAATGGGGCCGTTATGTATTCTATTCCGTAAAGCTCATGTTCCTTGATTAAGTCGGAGTTATCCTCTCTAGGTATTCTTTGGAGTAGGATAACCTTTAGCTCTACCATGTCATATTTGAGGCTAACAACATTCTCAAATACCTTAGTCATGGTTTTTCCCTCATTAATATTGATTTGGTTTTTGCTTACATGGTTGTATGCTTTGGGCTTGAGTCTTGATGTCCGCACTTTTCACATTCCCAAGCTGACATTTTATAGATGCTTATTTCCTCAAATTCTTCTAGCAGTTGCCTTAGCTGTATTCCTTCTCTGACTTTTAGCCTAGCCTTTTCTTTTTCCTCATCGCTTAAAAGTTCTAGGCTGATAACTGTAATGTCATAATTGAAGGCTATTCCGCCACATAGTGGACATTCACCTATTGAGGTTAGCCTTCTCTCTATTTCAACTTGTTCCATCATTTTGTTTCCCTCAATAAAAGGGGGAATTTTTGCTTTAATCGTCTGTTTCGTATAGGTTGGTTGCTTTTCCAAACCATAACCAAACATTTACGTCTAGGAGAATTAGTTCTTCTTCTAAGTCGTCTATTTCTCTGGTTTGCCACCTTGCGATAGCTTCAATAAATTGTAGAGAATACCCCTTACCCATCAACATTCTAACTGTGCTAACCATTTTCTATCCCTCATAAAGTCTAGGCTGGTTTTTGCCTTCATTAAAGAGGCTCTCCACAATTTGGGCATTTCTCAGAAACAACAACTCTTTTAGCTCCGCCGTGATAGTATTCAACTTCAGAAGGGATAGGCTCAACGGCTTCTCCGCAATTGGGACATATCGTTTTTCCCTCTCTTAATACGGCTTCTTGGTGTATGTCGTTTAGTGCATCTTCTAACTGCATTATAGCTTCAAGCTCTGAAAGGTTAAACTTGTTCATTAGAAACTTTATCAGCCTTTCAAGTTCGGTTTTGGCTTTCAACACATAATATGGTCGCTTCATTCTGTTTCCCTCAATATAAAAGGGGGAAATTTTGCTTTATAGGTATCTCAGCGGGACATTTGCATATTTGTTTAGGAGCTGGTGTATTGTTTCATCAAGGCTTGGAAACAGCACTTCTTTTATGCAGGTTAGAGGTTTGGCTTCTATGCCTTCAATCTTGTAGGCGTTTATTTCGTATGCGTCGGGTATTCGATGATAGGTTATGTCTATATTGATTGTTATATTGTTGTTTTGGGTGTGCAGTCTTACTGTTCTTCCGTCATCTCGCCACAATATGGCTTTTACTCCATAGAGCCTTTCAAAATAGGGGTTTAAGGCTTTTAGTTGCTGTATTATGGTTTGCTGAATTTGAGTTGGTATAGTGCAGTAGGGCTTTAAGGCTTGTTTTATCTGCTCCACGCTTACACCGTATGTTTGGGCTAAATGCTCTAAGTATTCTGGATTATCTCCGAAAAGCCACTCATCTTCTTGGAAGCCACATTTTAGGCATCGGCTACTTATCAAGCCTTGTTTGGCGTATAAATCCCTTTTAATCACTAGAACCTTAGTTCCTCCGCATTCATTACAGATGCTAGAGCCTAAAATGGTTTCTTTCATTTCTGTTTCCTCATTATTATACGGCTAGTTTTTGCTTGACTTCTCTTTTAGGCTTTTTATGTAGGCTTGTTCCTTTTTTATGTGTTCTTCTAGGCTTTTCTCGAAGTTGTCGAAGTCAATTTCTGTTTTGGCGACTATTTCTTTTACGAAGTCGCTTTCATAGAGTTCGTCTAGGTCAAGCTCGTTAAGTTGCTTCCTGATTAAATGTCCGTTTTGGTGTAGATAGGTTATGAAGTATTCCTTCAGCATGGTTTTTCCCTCAATATAAGAAAAAGGGTTTTGCTTATGGTCTAGCGTGAATCAGCTCTCTGGCTTTAGAGTAGTAAGGGCATATTCCTTTTAGTGGGCATGGAGGGTTTTGTTCTCTCCATTTCATAGCCTTGAAAATGAACCATTTAGCCTCGTTGATTTCAGAGTTAATCTGCTCTTTAGGATAGTTGCGATTCAGCATTTCTTGAACATCGCTTAGAATAGAGGCTGAATGCATAAGCACATCGTTTATGGTTTTCAGCCTTTCAATATCAAACATACAGACTTGATGGTTTATCTCTGGAATTAACACTATTGTTTTAAGGCTTTTCTTAATGAAGCTGGATACTTCTTCCATTACGGCTTCCCTCATAAAAAAGGTGTGGTTTTTGCCTAAAAAAGGGGGTTTAGAGGACTAGGTGGCTGGTGCATACTGCTATTCCATGTTTCCTTATCCATTCTTGAAGTTCTTCTGGAAGTTCACGGAAATAAGTATAGACTTGACGAACATCTTTTGATATTGTTGTTTCCTGATATGAAGCGTCTGCAACTATTCTCGGCAAGGGATTTCCGCATATTGCACATTTGCCTTGTTGATTTCGCTGTTTCCATAGTTTAACTTTCTCTATAATATGCTCGATTTTAGACATGGGTTTTCCCTCATTATATATGGTTGAGTTTTGCTTTAGCCTTCATGGTATCTAAACTCGCAATATGAACCGCAAAAGCCGTTTTCCATTAGGGTTTTTTGTTCTTCTAGGGTTTCTAGCCGTTTTTTGAGGTTTTCTATTTCCTCGACTAACGCCGTGTATTCATGCGTGAAGTCTGCTCCGCAATTTTTACAGATTCTAGGCTTCTCCATTTTTGAGGCTCTCCTTTATTATCTGAAGCATCTTTTCTAGCAGGGGTTTAGGCATATTTTCTCTGTGAAGAATGTTTGGCTGTCTTGGAGTTAGAGGGTTAAGCTCTACAACTGCAACTAGAGGAATAACTTCTGCTTCATCGTTTGGATAGGCATAGACTTCAATTTTTTTCCCTTCTAGGCTTTCGCCTTCAAGAAGCTTTTTGCTTCTCTCTTTTAGGCTGAGGTATTCTCCATAATGCACAATCAACAGTTTTCCCTCACCTAATAGGCTAGTTGATTTTGCTTAACCTATCCATTTGAGGTCTGCCTTGAGGTCTGCGTAGGGGCGGTATTTCCATGCATAAGGAGGAATCCACACTTTTAATCCAGCCTTTTTGAGGCGTTTAATTATTGGTATTGCATCTAGAAACTTTACATCGTATAGTCTAACCCACAAGGTTGCTATTGAGCCGTCTGGTCTTTCTTCTGGTCTGGTGTAAACTTCTATGTATCGAATTTTTCGGTATAGGTCTTTTCCGACTATGCGTTTTATTCTTCTCCAGATTCTAGGTCTGAAGGCTAGTTTTTCCTTCAATTTCATTATTTCTCGGTCAATATAGACGGGTAAGTGCGTTAGTTTTTGGGCGACTTTTCTCTGGTAATAGCTTGAAACATAAACTTGGCTTCCTTCTGGAAGGGGATAGCGGTCTGCTTTCATGCGAAACTCGTTCTCGACATACCATATTCTATATAGGTAGTTTGGCAAATCCTCTTTTGAAATGCCTAGTTTACGCATTAGACTCTCCAAATCGTGGGTTAGGGTTGTCAAGTAGTAGTATTGTCCAGAGTCTATGATGCTTTCGATTTCATGGATTTCAACTTCATAGATTACGGGCTTAACCTTGTCTATCAGTTCCTCTTTCGGAATTTTCAGGTAGCAGTCATGCGTTACGCCGAAAGAAGCAATCATAGGGACTTCTGGAAGGTTGCTCAGATGCCTCCATTTTGAGGTTGTGAAGCATATCATGTTCGGGTGAAGTTGCCTAACTCCCTTGTTTTCGAGGTAAACGGGGTTTCCAGACAGGAATCCATCTTTCAATATTGATTTCAGCCGACTCCAAGAGGTTGTATGATAAAAATAGCCATCTTCAAGTCCGAAAGAACAGAAATAGAATGGCTTATTTATTTCAGCATGAACCTTAGCTATTTCTGATTTCATGTTTCTAACAAGCTGGTTTAACAGTTGCATTTAGCTATCCCTCAATATAAAAAAGGGGATTTTTGCTTAATGTTTTATCATGCACAGCTTTGTGCGGTAGTCCATAGGAACAGCATTATAGAGAAAAACTGCGTAGATTGGAAGCACTATTTGATTTGTTCTGTCGGCTCTTAAAGAGGCTTCTACGAAGTTGTTTTCTAGAACGGCGGTTAGGAAATGTCCTATTGGAAGGTTTTCCCAATACCATCTGTAGATGTGGTGTAGGCAAGTGGCTATGTGTTCTAGCTGTTCTTCAGTTAAGACTTCTTTTTCAAGCAGGTATCTGATTAATCCTTGCTTTTTTAACCATTCTATAATGTGTTGCTTGGTCAAGGTCTTGTCCATAAACTTGGTATATAAGCTACTCATTTCCTATCCCTCAAAAATTTCTGCCTAGAATTTGCCTTAGATGTTCCTTTACGCCTTCGTCTTTTAGGTCTGATTCATAAATGAAGTAGCCTTGCTCGTCTTTGTCTATTAGCTCCGTTAGGTATGCACATATCCAGCACTCATTAGGGGGCGTTTGGCTTATTCTGTATGCTTCTTTCTCGGTAAGTCTAATTTTTCGGTCTTGCATTTTAATTCCCTCAATTAAAAAGAGGGGGATTTTTGCGTGAAGAAGTCTGCGAGTGCTGTCTGCTTGGCGGGGGCTAGGTTGTCTTTTATGGATAGCTTGACTTTTACAGGTCTGAAATAGCTATTCTCAAACCATTTTTTCTGTTCTTCTGCATATTCTCTGATTTTGGCTATGGCTTCTTCTAGGCTGTTGCAGGTGAAGGAGTATCCAAATGGGCTTCCGCTTGAAACATCTGGATAGGCTTTTCCCTCTACGATAACGGATACCGTGCTTGGGTTGTCTGGTGTCGGCGTAAACTTGGAAATTTCAGCTTGAATTTCCAGAGTTATCTTTTCTTTCATGGCTGTTGCCTCTGCAAATTTCTTTTACGGCTTGTTCAAATTCTAGTTTAAATTCGTTTCCAAGCTCTCTTGAAGTTTCAACATATTCAAAGTGAGTTATTTCGCCTTTATCTCTGCTTATGGCTGTTCTGATAAGCTCCTCTATGATTCCGTAAATTCGGCTTACGCTATTGCTCATGGATTTCCCCCACAAGTAGGCTTGTCGTTTTTGCCTAGAAAGGCTGTGAGTTGCACTTGTTTAGGGTTTTTCTTTTTCCATTCTTCATAACAGAATCTGCACATATAGTCGTATTGCTTATATTCTGGAAGGTCGTCGCCACCTACCTTGACTTTTCTTACGCCGTGTTCAGCCGAGCATTTCTGACAGAAGATTCTTCCGCATTTTGGACAGCTTGTGCCTAGCTCTTGGTCAAATTCTTCTCCGCACACATCACATTCATAAATGAAAGTTCCATCTTCAAGCTGGAGAATAGGCATTTTATTTGCCTCTCCCATTTTTCAGTTTCTGAATCAGCATTTCAACTGTTTTAAGCTCTTTTTTGCAGATTTCAGGCGTTATGTTCTTGGCTATGTAATCTTCAAGCTCTCTTTTCCGCCATTCAAGAATCCATAGCAGTTCAATTAGTTCCTCATCGTTAAGAGAAGTTTGAGTGAGCATAGCTTATTTCTCCGTTTCAAGCGATTGCAGTTTCCTAGAGTATTCCTCTATCAGGCATTCCACATTTTCCAGCCTGTTTAGGTTGTCTTGGCTTACTGCACATGATATTGGACAGTTTCGACAAGCTGAAAGTCCATAGGCTGTCTTTCTCAAGTGGCATATTTCCTTTGATAGAATCTGCCGTAAAACATTATTTTTTAGCTGTTTCTTTAGGGATTCACAGTTGTTGGGTTTGGCTTCTCTCCATTCTTTTGTTCCGTAGCGATAATGGTTTCTGCATTCTAGACATACTTCTTTAGGGATAAGTCCTAATCCAGCCTCTTTCGGGTTTATTTTGTCCTTGTAGTGTTCTATGAATGCTTTTGCATGGGCTACCGTTTCAAACCAGAAGGTATGACAGCCTATTCCGTTTCCAATAAAGACTTTTTCTGGCTCTTGAATGCTGTAATCAATATTTATTGGGACTCCATAGTATTCTCCGCAATTTTTTATTTTGTCTATCCCCATAGGCTTTTCCTCCTCAAAAAAAGGGGGAGATATTTGCCTATTGTATCTTGAAAATCACTTTGCCATTATCATCTTCCGCTTCTATCAGTTTTCCCTTTCGTTTCAGCCATTCAAGTCTATCTTCTGGTTCTTCAATTCCAGCTAGTTCTTTGACTTCCTCATCGGTTAGGTTTAAGTCTGTGTATTGAAGACGGGCTAGTCGGTTGCTTCCGCAGTTTGCACATTTAACCAACACAAGGTCGCCGTAGCTGTCCCTGTCAACTTGATGGATTCGCCCATTCTTGTCAATAGTGTAGATGAATTTTACGCCGTCAATATATTCCTCCCAAGTCATGCTTCCACAATCAAGGCAAATGGACATTTTTTATCCCTCAAAAGAAAAAGGAGGGTTTTTGCTTAGGCTCACTTGAAGAATCTGTCGAGCAGATGTTCTATCAGCTCTTTCTGGAAAATCCATTCATACCAATAGTCAGCGATTTCATAGAATATTTGCATAGGTAAGCCTTGCTTTCTAATGTATGCGACAAGCTGAACATTATTCATTTAGCCTTCCCTAAACGCTGTGGTTTTTACTGAAAAATTCGTATGCTTCATCTGAAATTTCTTCTCCGCAGTAGCCACATTTATATTCTGCCTTCGGCAGGTAGCTGTCGGCGGGGTTTTCGCATGGCTCATAGGTTTTTCTTTCTTCGTTCCACTCCCAAGTTGTTGATGGGTGTTCTGGAATCTCAATAATTTTTGTAAGCTCCTTTCCGCATTTAGGGCATTTAGGCAAGTTCATGTTTTCCCCTCAATATTGGGTTAGAAGTTTTGCTTCAAAACGCTTCTTGTCTGATTTATTAAGCCGTAATAATGAAAGCAGTTCATCGTAAAATTCAAGGATTTTTTTAAGGTTGTTTTCGTTATTGTAGATGGTTATTTTAATGTGGCAATTGTTTTCTGGCTCTGCTATTGCTTTCACTTTTCCGAATTTTCCGTTTGCATAAATGGTCATTTTTTCATGTTTGGAGTGAAAGCAAATTTTGATGTCAAATACTTCATTAAAGTAGTAGCCTTTCTCCATTAAGGCTTCAACAAAAAGCTCTGGAGTCAGGTTATATAGGTGAAATGTTTTGGTTTTCATAGTTTTTTCCTCTCAATAGAGTGTTTTCTGGAATTTGGTTTAAGCCTACATCTTGCGGGGTTGGTTGCTTGTCTTTTCTGAACCGTAGCAGTCTAGGGTGTCTTAGCCTAGCAAGGTTTGTTTTGGCTTTCATCATGTAGCCTTGAGGAGTGTAGGCGTAAACTTTGTTTTCGCTTGGGAAAAGCTCTGTGTATTCCACATTTGCTATTAGGAAGGGTTTTATCCAGATTTTGTTTTCATCTTCGGCTATTTTGAAGTCTAGTAGCTGATATAACGCCTTTCTGAGTTGAAGGTCAATTCCAGAGGCTACATCGCCGATTTCCACATATTCTCCGTTTTCGTTGATTAGGGCTAGATGCAGACTTGTTACATAGCCTTGCTCCAGAAGTTTAAGCGGTTTTCCATAGCTGGTTTTCTTGTTTATGGCTATTACTACTGCGTCTAGCTCTCCTTTCGGCTTCAGCTTGTAGATTTGGCTGTTCTGTCGAATAACTAATCCTTCGTAGCCTACTTTTTCAACATATATTTTCCAGAAGGTTTCAAGCTCGACATAATGTTTAGGCTGAATGTAGGGTAGAACAAATGCTTTTTGACAGCCTTCAAGCCAATTTGAGGCTTCCTGATATTTCCATGCGTAGTTTTCGTTTACGGGTTTTCCGTCTATGCTGATTATGTCCCATACTCCTATGCAGATTTTCTCTATTAGCTGTGGATTTCCAGACTTTATGTAATGTATGAACTGTGGAAGTTTAAGCGGTTTATCGCCTTCTCTAGCGTGAAGCTCAACTAGAAATTCTGCTTCCGTGAAGGGTTGATGGCTTAACGCTTGTTTAAGCTCGTTTAGGGCGGGAAAATCCATTCGTTTTCTTCCCCATCGGTTAAGCGTGAATGTTTCTCCGTTTCTTTCATAGCGTAAATAGTTAAATTCGCCGTCAACCTTGACTTGTGCAACTGTCAAGTCTGGAATCACCGCCACATCGGATAGGCTCTTGTAAACTCTCATTTTAGGCTTGTAATGGTCAATTTTAAAGTCTAAAATGAAATCTTCAATCATCAGTTTTGCCTCCTAGAAAAGAGGATAAGTCTTTCTGGTTAATGTCTGCAAGAGGCATAATCATCTGCTTAGGCTTCCTTGTTCTTCCTTGAGGAACAATAATGCATCTTTTCTCAGCAATTGCCTCTATGAAATTCTTTATTTTCTGGACGTCGGGCTTCCATACTTCGGGGTTTGAGCCTTCGGTATCAACTTCAATCTTTAATGTTCCATAGTGAGGATAGTTTTGGTATTCTGTTATCTTGGCTGAAACCGTTAGGAAAGTTTTTTCTATGCCTGTTCCCTTGCATACCCAACATTCAGTATCGCCTGTTCTTCCTGTGCCATCACAATAGTAGCATTTTCTTTCTCTTGGCTCTTTAAGGATAAGCCTTATTTTGTCCTCGTAAAAGAAAACTTCAAATTCTTCGGTTTCAACTCTTACATATTTGGGTGCTTTACGGCAATACTCCGTTAGAAGCCTTCTAAGCTCATTTAGGCTGAGTAATCCTCTAATTGTTTTAACCATGAGTTATCCCTCCAAAAAAAGGGGGGAAAATTTTGCGTGAAGGCTGAATTGCCTATTGCGGTTGCTGACTTTTCATTTTGCTGATTATGGCTTCCAGCTCCAACACTTTAGGCGAAACCTTAACGGTTTCAACTCCTATGGTGCGGTAGTCGGAAACATAAAGTAGCTTTTCATCTGCTTTAGGCAACTGCTTGACTAGGGCTTCAGCTTCAGCTATGTCGTTTTCGGTGATGTTTGAAAGGTCAACCTTTAAGGTTTCTCTTATGTCGGCTATGTTGAGTGGAATCAGCTCTTTCAATATTACTCTGCCAGAAAGACTTATGGTTAAAACGGCTATCCGTTCTTCATAGGTATCGTTGAAATGCACTATGATTACCTTGTTTAGTCTGTCAAGGGCGATAAGCAATTTCTTAAGGTTTACTGCACTGTTGAGGTCGTCAACTGTCAATCCGTATTCATTCATGGTTGCGTCGGCGTATTTGCTGAACTCAGCCTTATCCATCACATAGACTTCTGCTTCTACTTCTCCGCCCTTTGTGAGTTTAGGCTTGACTATTTCTCTGCCGTCTGGAAGCACTCGTTTAAGCTGACTCCAATGCGTATAGACTGCTCCGCATTCACATCGGTATTTTCCTTCCCATCGGGGTTTACCGTTGCATTTTGGACATCTAAGCTCTGTTTTAGGCTGAAGGACATCGGCGTATTTCACGATTTTCGCTGAGGCTAAAGGCATTTTGAAACCAGCAACTTTTACAACAAACTTTATCTTTCTTGGTCGCATTTTCCTTTCACCATTTATTCTCATAAGTAGAAGGCTGATTTTTGCTTAGAAAAATAAAAAATGGGGGTTTAAGCGGAAATCCTTAGCTCCTTCGCTACTCTACGCATGAAATTAGCTAGTTTCTCATCTTCTTTCGCTTGTATTTCCTCTGTTTTTTCAACATAGTAGTCAAGCTCATCTTCAGGGACTTTGGAAAGCCAGCCTCTAAGCTCAACCTCAAGTTCTTCAAGCTTCCTTTGTAGCCTCGCAATCTGTCGGTATGTTTGAATAGCCAATCTTGTATATGCGGATACCTTACGGTTTTCCATGCTTTCCCCCTCATAACTAGGAAGCTATTTTTGCCTGAGCTACACTATACAAGCCAAGTAATGAGTGAATTTAGCGTCGGCTAACAGCATATTTTTAGGAGTAAACGCTACTTTCAGCGGGGTGTCATTTCCAAATTCTATGTTGGCTACTTCTGAAAGGTTCAGAATTGGCTGTGGAAAGGCGAAGGCGTTTAGTCTGGCTATGTTATATTTGGATTTGGCTTGTCCTTCAAGCTGAAGCAGGATTCCCTCGCCAAGTTTGTATGTGTTGATGAAGCGTATGTTTTCTCCTTTTCCTTCAACGATTAATTTCTCGCCTATCTCGTCTAGGGAAAGCGTTGCAGTGGATTCGCCGAATACTTTTTTGAGTTCCTGTAAATCCTCGATGAAGGGTTTAAGCCATATTTTACATTTAGCACCTTCAATTGCGGGTGGCGGATATTCTTCTAGTTCTTCTACTGCTAACATCTGGAAGAATCGCCGTCTTACTTTGCCTGCATCAATAAAGGAGATTATTGCTTGTCCTGACTCAAAAAGGAGGTCAACATGAAGGCGGGTGTCTCTTGAAACTTTAGGAAATACAGCCAATATTCCTTGAACATCTAGCTTAAACTTTTTCTTCTGAGTTTCAGGCGGAATCCAATCTTCAAAGCATTCCTTAGGAATTACATAGTCTGCCATAGCGACTCTCGTCGAGTCAAGCTGTCTAACGCTTAGAGCCTCGCTGGAAAACTCGAATGTTACACATGAGTTTATGCAGTTTAGCGTTTCAAGAATCGCCTTGAATAGCGGGGCTTCACGGAAGGAAAACTGTCCACGCAATATTTTATCCCTCTTTTCTCTTTGGTTTTGAAAAGAACTTATAGATTCTACCTTCTATGATTAGAACTGCTTGACACCATCCGTCTGTTCCTACTTCTATGGTTCCGTAGTTGCCTTGTCCATCTCTAACAGATACAAGTATGTTGGTTACGCCTTTTGGAATCCAAGCTTCTACGGGGGATATGAGTTTTGGCTCTTCCGCATAATCGAGTATTTTTCCCATTTCTTTTTCCCTCAAAAAATAAAAGGGGGTTTTGCTTATTCTCTCAGTCTTCCCAAGTCATATATACTGAGTATTCGCCTTCCCATAGAATCCCTAGCTCTGCTATGGCTTTCTCTATTGCTTCAATTAGCTTTCGTCTATTCTTTCTCGCCTTTTCCAGAACTGCGGGGGCAGGTTTTAACTCAACAACTATTTTGGTCATATCTCTCTCATTCCTCCTTTTTGTATTTTGCTTTCAGTATTTTTTCTAGGTCGTGTTGTAGGT
>Ga0190308_1000609_pt1 | contig 11109 bp, 4 predicted proteins | sample 48700756_MG_FD_165050 | JGI IMG/M metagenome (GOLD analysis project Ga0190308, IMG submission 165050) | Hydrothermal vent sediment bacterial communities from Southern Trench, Guaymas Basin, Mexico - 4870-07-5-6_MG | ecosystem: Environmental > Aquatic > Marine > Hydrothermal vents > Sediment ...
GCTTTTATATTCTTCTACTTCATAAAAGCTATGAAAAGTTTGAACAAAATTGACTCTTCTTCGTAAAAAAAGAAAACTAAGAGGTAAAAAAAACGAGCTAATTTCTTCATTAATAACTTGAACTTTAGTGCATAATGCAAGATAAATTCCTTCTAAAAAACTACTTTTTCCTGTATTATTTTTCCCAACGATTATATTAACATCCCCAAGCTCAGAGATATTTAACTCTGAAAAACTTCGAAAATTTTTAAGCTCTACCTGTTTTATTTTCTGCATTTTTTTCTCCGTTCTTAAAGTTTTAATACCATCTCTTCCGCTACTCTTTTACCTTGGAAATAAGAAATACCTTCTTTCACCTTTTACTTCCACATTCATCGTCCTTGTAGCATCTCTATACCTTATCCATTTAGCATTATTAACATCTCCTGCAGTAGTAAGATTAAAAACTATGTAAAGCCAATACTTATCTCCTTTTTCTTTCCCAAACTTAAATTCATCTTGTGTTAACTCTCCAAAAATTTGCATCCCAGCATGTCCTTTTACTTCTATAAATCTCTCTTCTCCGGTCCTTGGATCATAACTATATATATCGTAATGTTCATTCCTTTCTGCCGGACTTTTATCTGGTTTTCTACCTTCTTTTCTTTCTATCTCCATTGCTATTTCCATTGCTGCTTCTTCTATTTTTCTTTTTATCTCCGCTGGAATTTCTTCTTCCTCTGCCTCAATCCCTATCAATATAGCTAAAGGCTGCTCTATCTTTGGTATAATATCAACTTCTTTACAATATTTTTCTAAGATCCCACCACTACTTCTATATCCAAATCTTTCATTTTCTTCAAAATATTTTTTTACTTTCTCTATTGCCAGAGCATACCTTTCTTTACATTCTCTCTTTATTCTTGCTGCTTCTCCCAAACTAAATTTCAATTCAAATTGACTTAAGTCTACATCTTCAGAAAGAGGAATAATTGTCCCTTTAAGTAGCTTAGTTAACTCTTTCAGTAATTCTACCCCGTAAACTAATTCTCCTTTTCCATTATTAGAAAATTTTTTATACAAAACCATTTCTTCAAAAATAATTTTTTCTTTTTGTCTACCTTCTACTTTTAAAAAATAATATACTTCTTCTAAACCAATTGCTGAAGTAAAAAATACCTTTTTCCTTAGCTCTTTTTCTAATCCTTTACTTTTAAAAGAAAGTTTTTCATTTCTTAACCCCAACTCTCCACAAATTAACTCCCAAATCCTTTGAAAATTCCTTGTTCCACAAATTTCTTCCCTCCGAGCTTCTACTCCTAATTTCTTACAAATAACTTTGCAGAACTCCTGAGAAGCTTTTTCATATTCTTCTACAGAAAGAGTAGCAATCCTATTTTTTAAATTTTCTTTTATTTCTCCAGGATCTACATAAGGATAAACAGATTTTCTGGTAAGCTCCTCATTTATATGTGCCAAAACCACCAAAAGTCTTTCCACATATTTAGAAAGTGTTCCTTTTAAACTTGCAAGAATCAATCTAAACTCATTTATTTTTTCTTTCTTTCCCTCAATATCTACTTCTGTAAATTCTATACCTTTAGTTTTCCATAAACCTTCTGAAGCTGTAGCAGTAGCTCTATAAGCGACTTGCACCTTTTTTCCTAATAAAGGTCTTACTTCATCTAAGGCTTCTTTCATTGCAAGTAGTTTGCCATATAAATTATTCATTATTTCTACATCAGCATAAGTACCCATAAAAACTGTGTAAATATTTACATCTTCTTTTTGTCCAATACGCCACACCCTCCCAATCCTTTGCTCTAATTTAACAGGAGACCACGGAGCTTCATAGTTTATTACCACACTTGCTACCTGTAAATTTAATCCCTCAGAGGCAACATCTGTAGCAATCAAAAGATTACATCTCTCTTCTTCAAAGCGTTCCTTTACCTCTTCAAATCTTTCTTTATCCTCTCCAGAAATAGTTTCAAAAAAGCCTTTACCATACTTGTCTTCTAACTTTTTAAATCTTGACTTTACATAGTTAAGCGTATCCTTATATTCTGTAAAAATTATTACCTTCTTCCCTTTTTTTAAAAACTCCTCTACAATAGAAACAACAGTTTCAAGCTTAGAATCATCTCGCTTTATCTCATTTGCAAGCTCAATAAGTGTCCTTATTGTCTCCTCATCAGCCTTATCTAAAATGTTAGCACATTTTTCAATTAAATTTTCCACTATCCTATCAAAATCTTCTTCTATTTCTTCTACATCTCCGTAATCCAAACCTAAAACATTTTCTATTGCTCTTTCGTAAAAAGAAGTCTCATAAGAAGACAAAACTCCCTCGCCTGGCTTTCTTCTTGAAAGCCCTTCTAATATATTAGTAAAAGTTTTAATAGCAGCATCAGGGCTTGAACTCGCTCTCTTTTTTATTAACACAGCTAAAAGCTCTGCAGGAGAAGGTCCTTCTTCATATACCTCTGCCACTTTCTCTCTTAAAAAACTTTCTAATATTCGTGAAAACTCAGCTTCCTCCCTTGTAGGCTCCACTGCAACTGCATAAAAATGACAATTCGTAAAAATCTTTTTTCCTTCTATTTTATTCACCAGCTCTTTTGTTCTCCGATATACAAGAGAATTGTGCGTTAAACTATAAAATTTCCTCGTATCCAGATTTTTTTTCTTAATTTCCTTTTCTGAAAGATAAGGGTCTAACAAATATAAACGATATAAGTAATCCACTACATTTCCTCTATGAGGAGTTGCTGAAAGAAGAATTACATGCCGTTCCCTTCCTTTTTCACTACATACAAGCTCTTTAATTAAATGCCATCTCTGTGTGTTATATCCAGCATTGTGAGCTTCATCAACAACAATTGCATCCCAATCTAAATTTTCTACTACTTTTCTATGCTCTTCTCTTTTAACCAAATCTATTGAGGCTATATAATAAGTGCTCTCCTCTTCTTCCTTACTACTTCTCTTTACTAATTCCCTAACATTTCCTCTTGTTATTTCTTTTATGCTTTGATACTTCACTCCTAATCTTCTTAACTCACTTTTCCACTGGTTTACTAAAATTTTGGGAGTTAAAATAAGAATTCTTCTTGTCTCTCCCCGTTCTTCTAAATATCTTAAAATTACTGTAGATTCAATAGTCTTCCCAAGTCCTATCTCATCTCCAATTAAAATCCTTATAGGTCTCCGAATCTGGAGCCTACTAAACAGATCAATCTGATGAAGATATGCCTTAATAGGATACTTTAAATATCTTGGCTCAGTTGGAAATAAAAAATTATAAAAAAATAAAACAGGATCATTTCTCAAATATCGAACAATTTCTCTTAAGACTAACCTTTCATCCATCAAGACCGTATACCTCTTTAAAAGCCCGTGCAGGTCTATATAAAGCCCTTATGTTTCTATATTCTTCAAAATATCTTGAAAATACACTTGACCAATACCTTACTTCTAAGTAAGGAAGTTTTTTAATAATTTCTTTAAGAATATTCTTTTTTATTTCACTCCGAAGTGTTTGCCTTACCACTGCATATACTAAAATTCGTGAAAAAGCTTCTCCATCTTCTGAGTATAACAAAACTTTTTTTCTCCCATCCCTTTCAAATCCTAACACCTTAGCCAAATGCATAAACTCTGGAAGAAAAACCCTTGCCTTTACCATTGCTTTCTCATTATTTTTTCTCTTTTTTACTTTATAATTTTCCAATTCATAATTACTTACTAAAGGAATAAACTCTGCAAGCTTAGTTTTATAATATATCCCTCTTTTCAAAGGCTTTATCCACTTAAGTTTAATTACATACTTTATACTATTTTCTTTTATCTTTCCTCTCACTTTTCTACTCATTTTTTCTACCTTTTCAATTTAAATTCAGCTTTTTCGTTATACTGCTTTATTTTATGAAATACCAATTCATCAATCTCTACCTCTTTTTTAAAATATACATTTAAATTTACTTCTGAGACTCCTTCTACCACTTCTTTTATCTGAGAAATTGCATACTCTACCACTTCACCTTCTACATTTTTTATATAAAGTTTTATTTCTTTATCTCTTTCAGCAATTTTTGCTTCTCCAAATACTACAATTCTTTCTGAAAGCCCATTTAGTTCTTTTAAAAGCTCTATATCTCTTATATTTCTTACCTCAAACAATTTCATTCCTATATGTTCTTCAGTCAATTCAGTTGTTGAAAAAGTATCGCTTTCAATTGTTAAAACAAGAAGTTCACTTTTTGTTTGTTCCTCGCTTTCTACTTTAATTTCTATACTTCTCATCCCTCTTTCTGCAGGAATTTCAAGCTTCCATACACATTCTAAAGGCAACATCCCTTCTGAGGGCACCACTTCTCCTAACTCAGGCTTGAGCTTTACAAATATATCTCCTCCTTCTCTTGGCTCAACTTTTACTTTTACTTCCACCTTTTTTCCTGGTTTCCCCTTAAGACTACCAGGATTAAGTTTTATTTCAAAATCTTTGATAGGTAAAATTTTTTTTCTTGCCTTTTTTATTATAAAACCTGCCCTTACTATCTCTTCCCAATCTCTCTCTCGCAGTAAACTTTTTAATGGAAAAGTAGAGCCTTCATACTTTACTAAATATTCTATTTCTACTTCTTCTTTCACTTTGTTGCTTTCCTCAACAATACTATTTACCTGCTTTTCAATTGCTTCCTTCCAAGGAAGTATTCTGTAATCATCTTTTATTATTATATTCCTTTCACCCTCTTCTATTTCTTCACTTACTTCATTTTCATGTATTTTTTTATACCAAATCTTATCATCCTTTATACCTATCTCTAATTTTCTTACTCCTTCTTTTATTGCCTCTTCTATACTCTTATCTTCTACCATTGGAAATGCTGGATTAGTCTTAAACCAATTCTTAATGTCTGCTACTTTTTTACCAGCAGTCTTTGTAATGTCTATCCCTAAAACTTCCTTTATTTCCCGTTTTAAGGAATCAAACGAAAATTCTTCTAAAATTTTTGCTAACTGAGGAGAAGCCAGAGCCAAAAAAGTTTGCCCTAAAAGGGTAGAGCTTCCTCCTTGAATAGCGTCTATTACTCCTGCTTTTGGTTTAGTCCTATCTCGCTCAACAAAAGGATAAGCAATCTTACTAAAAGTCTTAAAAATCCATTTTGTAAGTTCCTCTTCAGCACTCTCTTTGAGCTTATTTATTATAGTTTTCTGAATATTTATTATCTCTTCACCAGCTTCTGGATATAGCTGAGGAAGTTCGTTTTTTATTTTTTCGCATGCAAGTAGTATAGCTGCTTGTTCTACACACTTTTGGTAATTCGCACTTGAATTTGGATACACACAAATTATAGTATTCTTATAAGTTCTTTCAGAACCTTTATACTTAAACATTATTCTCTCACAATCCTCTAAACTTGCATTTGCATTAACCAAAAAAACCGTTTTATACCCAGGGGTATCCTCAAATTCTTTATCAAGCTCTCTTATCACATAGGTTTCTTTTTCATTAAGCACTTTTATTTCTTCTCTCTTCCTTTTGCCCCTTACCAAACCCTCCCCTTTTACTAATTTTTCAACTTTTTCAGCCACTTTGTTTTCTACTGCATTTTTTTCTTCCTCTATTAGTCTTCTTGCCTCGCTTTGTATCTGCTCTTTTACTGAAGCAATTTTCCAAAACCAATATCTTCCATCCTTAGCCTGTAGATGATGCATATATGCCTTACTTTCCATCTGTTCCAAAGTATCTATAATGTGAGGAGGAGCTAGCTTGTTTTTTGTAAAAAATTCCTGCTCATAAACCATCTTAGAAATGTCAAATGCAGTTGGGAAATGAATTTGAGGAGTGGGACTATCATAAATATAAGTTTTAAGAAAAATAACCGTTGCTATCTTTCTTGCCAACTCAGGAACATCAAATTTCTCAGCATGTTCTACAATGTCTCTTCTTACTACTGTAGAATAATCAGCAAGCACTCCACTTCTAAATAAATCTCCATGAAACAAATCCAGCCTCACATCAAGATGCCATGGCATTATAGCATACGGATCACTGTCACTCTCCCACACATTCCTTATTATTTTCCTTGTAAGTTTAAGCATATCCCTTGTTTTTTGAAGCCCAGCTTTTTCTACTATGTCCATTAAAATCTCCACAAGCTCTGGATGATAAGGATAGGTCCTCTTCATTTTGTTTATTGTATCTTCAAATCTTCCAAAAACTTCATCTTTATGCTGTTTATACATCCGCTCAAAATCTTTTATAACTACTTCTGCCTTCTGCTCTTCAATATTTTTAAAGTTTCTTCTTTTTATTACATCTATAATTTCTCCTGTGCCTATTTTTAAAGCTGGAAGATCCTTTGCTCCAGCTCTATGCAAAGCAGTCCAGTATTTTCTAACAAACTCTTTTTCATACCAGCTCTCAGTTTTTTCAATACTTTCTCCTTTTGCCTCTATCGGTAAAGTTACAACTACTGCAGTTCTTGTCCCCACTACTGCAGAAGAAAGTCTATCCAAAAACTGAGGCACAGTATCTACATACTCCCTCTCTGCAGGAACTTGACTTCCTTTTAATCCATAAGCATAATCTACAATCTCATCAATCAATACCACTACTGGCTTATCTTCTATAACTTTTCTTAAAGTAGTAATATCTGGAAGTGTCAGGTTCTCATCATCCTTTCTTAAATAATCATATCTCCCCAAAGAATAGGCAAAGTATCCCCACACCGTTCTTATTTTATATCCTGTAGCTTCTATAGGAGCTGAGGGCTTTCCACAAAAGGCATAGTCCTTTCCATAAATCACTACAACTTGAATATCTCCAATTTTCTTAATACTCTCAGCAATTTGCCTTATTTTGTTTTTTTTCACTTCATCATAACCTTTTAAAACATCTTCATGTGCCAATATTTCAGGCTTTTTAATAGCATGATAGATGGCATACAAACTATGAGTTTTACCTCCTCCAAAAAGAGAATAAATAGTAAAAACATTATTTCCTCCTTTTCCTGCAACTACATCTACAATATTTTCAAGGGACTCAAGAATTGAACTTGTCAAATAAGTCCTGCTAAAAAATTCATAAGGCTCAGTATAAATATTTTTCTTCCCTGAAAGTAAATCTCCAAGCTCTGGAGCTAAATATTCATCAAAAGCAACCTCAAACACATCTTCCCAAGGTTTACAAATTTCCTTTACCCCCACAACTACCTCCTCTTAATTAAAACTTTTCAAAACATCTTTTCTTGCTGAAGAGGCTTTACTTCTTTTCCTTCTACATTTCTTACAAAACTTTCAGCTAACTCCTTTTCAGGATCAACATCTGGCAAAATTTTAGCTAATATTTTCGCAAGAATAAAAGCCTCTTCCAGTTCAAAAGAAAAATCTTCTTTCAGTTCCTCCCATTTCTTTCTTAGATTTGAAGCAGGAAGTTTAAGAGAATAATATTCCATCAAATGAAGTCCATCTAAAGAATTCCTTATTTTCAATTTTATAAAATTTATTCCTCTCTCATCTTTTAAAAATCTTTCAAGCTGAGTAGTATCTGTTGTCATAGGCTCAAGAAGTTTATACTCCTCTTTTACTTTTTTTAAAACTTTATGTGAAAGTAACTTATCTGTATCTACCTTAGTAGAAAGCCTCAACAAAATTATATCACTTTTCTCCATTTTTTTCGCAGTTACCTTTTCTTTACTACCAAAAAGTGCTTTCACAAGAAGATAAAAAAGACTCTCCGGCTTCTTTATTTCTCCTGTCTCAGCTATTTCTCTCAGTGATTCAGCTATTCCTATAGCTGTAAAAGGATAAACATATTCAGTAAGAACTTTCTCCACAGTAAGATTCCCCTTAGCATCGTAAAGCTCTTTGTATCTTGTTATAATATTAAGTGCCCTTGCCATTGCTCCTATAAGCACATCTCTTCCTACATATCCCTGATTAATAAGCTCTTTAGTCCTTTTTTTTACTGCTTCTATTATTTCTTCTCGCAAGCTATGAATATTCTTTTCTTTTTCTTGCTGAATTTTTCGCCATACTACCACAATAGAAGTATCTAAAGCCAGCTTTCCTCTGGAAACTATACTCTGAGTTGACTCAGTAGTTAAAGGAAAAGCATTTGTTATAGTTACCTTTGCCCCTTTCCATCCTGCATAAAGAAGACTTGCCCATGCCTCTGGGGAAGTATGAGCATAATATGTAACAAGCACACCATCATCCTTTAAGTGATTTTTCATTGCAATAAAAGATTGTGTAAGCAAATTTTTAAAATGCTTCTTTGCTATTTCTTGTTTATTTTCTAAATCCATAAATCTACCAGCATTTTCAGAAACTTCTTTTTTAGCAAACTCTTGCCATTGTGTTTTTATCTCTATGTATTTTTTCCCTATTTTTTTAAAAAATGCTTCTTTATGGTATCTTGGAATTAACTTACCACCTTCAACATCAGATAAAGCCCTTTTAAGCCAAACATAATAAAAGTCAGATAGCTCTGAATAAGGAACATCATCAGCATAAGGAGGATCAGTAACAATAATATCAAATTGTTCTCCTAAGTTTAAAGAGGTTGCATCAGCCTGGATTATTTCTATGTTTTTTGGTTTATTTGAAAGTGCAGAGGTTAGATATTGTAAGCTATTTATGACTTTTTCATTATTTTTTACCCATGAACCTGTAATACTACAAAAAGGAAAAATTTCTCCATAATTCCATACCATTGCAATACCTCTAAATGACATATTTCCTGCTACAATTGCATTAAACAAAGTATCTACTCTAATAGGTGATGTAACTGTATTAAATGTAATATATCTCAATAGAGCAATACTTAAATAAGTAGCAATTGCCTCTGAATACTTAAAAGCTTTTTCCTCACTCCATCCTTTTTTAAGTTTTTCATCCTCAGCTCTTTTCCCAACTTCTCTAATTAATTTTGTAATTTTTATCAAAGTTAATAACTGCCTTGGATTGAAAAGCTTATAGAATTTATCAAATCCCCATATAAATATACTTAAAGCTCCCCCACCACTTGCAGAGTAATTCCATAAGTTTTCACTTGGTACATCAACATCTCCACTTTCAATTAATTTTTTAACCTTTTCTTTAGCAATTCCTAATTTTTTATTATCTTCAATAGTTGCCTTTTCAAAAATTAAGTCTCCATCTTCAGGCTTAACTTTGACTAAAAGCCTCTGTCTTGCAAATCTCTCATCTCCATCATGGTATTTTTTTAAAGCCCACTTCACATAAAATTCAAGCTCCTCTCTTTTCCCCTTTGCTACTTCTTTTTTATCTGTATAGTGATTTCCTTCAGCATCAGCAAACCTTATTACACTTCCACAATTTAAACATATCACCTGTTCCCTTCTTGAATTAATATTTGGAGCTGGCACTTTATAAGTCTTTTCCTCAATAACAATTTCTCCTTTATTCGTATCAACCTTTGCATTTTCCGTAGCTCCAACCTCTTTATTTACATCAATAACTTCTATCTCTATTCCTTCTTCTGTTTTCTGGTAATCCATATAAGCAAGTCTCTTGTATTTTCCTTTGCTATCCTTAACCCTTGCAAGCCACCAATTTCCCACAATGGGAGTCCATTTTCCGCAGTGAGGACACTTTATCTCCCATGTTCCAACGTAAACTGCTACCTCTTCATCATAAAGTTCTTTTATCTCCTTATCTTCTTTTAGCTTTTCAGTAATCCATTCACCCCATCTTTTAACATCTTCCACTAAAATATCTCCAAATTCTGCAGGATATTCTAAGATAGCTTTTAGAAAGATGTAAGCTGTTGGAAGAAGTTCACCTGCAGTAACTTCCAACCCTAGTCTTAGTGCTTCCAATGGAATACACCCAAAACCTGCAAAAGGATCAAGCATCTTTTTTCCTAGAAAATATTTCAAAAATTCTCGGTTACTAAAAATTAACGGTGGATATTTATGAGGAATATCCTCATTTAGTCTTAACTGGGTTGTAAATTCTTCTGGAGTAATTTCTTCTGGAAGAAGGGAAGCTCCAATTATAGCCCTTGCTCCAGAAAGAGGCTTTCTTGTCCACCAGAAAACCATTTCCCAAAAAGGAGGTCTCCCTCCACTCTGTTTTTCTTTTTCCGACTTTTGATTAACCAACTCCGCAGGAACCCTCGCCCCCTCTATAAACCTCTTTCCCATTATTTTTTACCCTCCTTTTAAATTTACAAAAAATCACTTAACTTAGTCCATAAATTTTCTATTCTTCCTTGTTGGATATAACCTTGAGCTATTCTTTTTAACATAGCAGCAGTTCTTGGATACTTAAATTTAAGCGCCTCAGCAAATTGATTATATTTTTCTGCTAATTCCCGCTCTTGCTTTCCTCCTTCCCCTAAAGATTTAGAAACTACACCACGTTGATTATATATACCTATTTCAATTCCTCTTTCCATCTCTTTGCTACTAATTTCTTCTATTACTTCTCTTACAGCTTCGTGAGGCCAGATACCATCTTTACCAATAGGAGAATGAGATAAAATCTCACCGATCGTTTCGTCACAAAACGGCAAACATCCAATATGAGCACATTTTTCTCTTACATATGTTATCCATTCCATAAGTTTATTAAAATCTATATCTTCTCCTGATTGTCCTGGTAATTTATCTATCATATTCAGTAAGAAATAAGTATTTTCTGCTAATCTTTCCTTTTGTTCAGAAGATAAATCAGAAAATTCGCCATCAATAGGTGGCTCAGCTTTAAACGCCCACTTAATAAGTTGCACAAACAAACCCGGATTGTTCAAAATTTCTTTTATTAAGGTTGCTGGTTTAACTTTGATAGAGTATCGATTATGCCAGAAATAAGAAATATACAACCATTCAAGGTTCACTAAGTATTCTGTATCAATTTCAGAACTTTTTTGAAGATAATCAAAAATTTTTTCTATTCCATCAACATCTATCTGTTCATCCTTTGCTCCTTCAGAAGGTATTGCTACTTGGTAAAGAATTTCTGCTAAAAGATTTGCATCAAGTCCAGATTTTTCACATATAGTATACAAATATTGAGAAGCAGCATTTAAAGCTGCAATAGGTCTATTATATTTTAACAATTTTTTTATAACCATTTCAGCATCTTCTTTAGAAC
>Ga0190308_1000610_pt1 | contig 11096 bp, 10 predicted proteins | sample 48700756_MG_FD_165050 | JGI IMG/M metagenome (GOLD analysis project Ga0190308, IMG submission 165050) | Hydrothermal vent sediment bacterial communities from Southern Trench, Guaymas Basin, Mexico - 4870-07-5-6_MG | ecosystem: Environmental > Aquatic > Marine > Hydrothermal vents > Sediment ...
CAATTATATTATTATATGAAGTTAAACAGTTTTCTTAGCGAGAAGTATACTTTATATAGTCTGCATTAATCTTTTTGTTTTCTTGAGAACCATCTTAATGAATAGTAAGATCCAGTATTTATGTGAAATGGTTCTCAGATTAATTCAACTAGGATGTGTTTGTCTTGAAGCAGTTTTGGAATATTTCATTAAATGAGACAGTAAGTAATATAACTGATGGCAAAACAATTGAGTTTATCGATGTAAAAGGAATCTATGATAGCTATGTCGGGTTTGAAAGATCGGTGTTTAATGAATTATTAGAAAATTTTAATAAATTTGAGAATTACAAGAGCAAAAACGTAATAAATGAAGTTAAATCTCCAGAGGGAGAAGATCTCAGCGATAGACCTATCCTAATGCTAGTAGGCTTAGATAAGAATGATCTTAGATTCGGGATGCTGCTTTACTTAAGTGATGAAGATGTAGTTATACTAGGTTTATGGCCCGAACAGTTCTTTGACGCGGTTAAAAGCGATGAAAATGTACTAATAGGGGCATTAGTTGCTTTCCTAAAGGCTCCAGAAAATTGGAAATTAGTTCATTTAGGTTTACCAACTAGTCTAGAGATAAACTAGACGCATTGTAACAAAAATAAATTTGATTTTGAAAAATAAGGAAGGAACCACAATAGCTTGTCTCTGCGAATGGGAAATTAATTACCCAAATCTAAATTGAACCCCAAATCCCCCTCTAGGATGATTCCAGTCAATTGCTTTATTTGGGCAAGCGACTCTGCATGACCCGCATTCTAAGCAACCTTCGTAATTAAACTGCAATTTTCCATTTTCATCGAGAGTATATAGGTTTGCTGGGCATACATACAGGCAAGGCTTTATTTCGCATTTTTCGCATTTAGTTGTATCGACTTTTATGTGTGGTTCCTCATCAACATTAAAGATAACTAGAGATAATCTCTCTTCTATACTCAGTTTTTCCTCAATACTACTCATATTGACCTCACCGCACCTAACCCATCCATCATAACTCTAAACAGAGACAATTTCCTCTTCTTCATCACTTTTCTAAGTGTTGAGTAAATTCTCCTTGGATTACCATCGACTGTCAATAGTTCCCTGAAGAAGCTATTCAGTAATTCGGGATAATCATTGTATATCCTCTTGTTAGACAAGAATTTTGGAGCTTTCTTAAATGCCTCTAATTCTCTAAATACGAAACTCTCTTTTAATGCATCAAGGTACTTTGACAACGCAATCTTACTATTATCACCTTCCTCATGAGCTTTCAAAATCGTATCAGCTGCAATTTTACCAGATTCAATAGCGAAATCTACTCCTCTAACAACTAACCCCGTGTTTAATTCAAAACCAGCTGCAGCACCAACCACTAGATAACCATTACCTACTAAATACTTGCCAGGTAGTTTACCTCTCTCAACAACAAAATGCGCTGAGTACTCTATCATATACGAATCTTTCAGAATCCTTCTAATCACTGGATGCATTCTAAAGTTTTCAACAATATCATACATCTTTATTCCTTCTCTTGCTGGTTCATCTAATCTAACAACGACACCCAAAGTAATCTCGTTCTTCATAGTATAGAGAAAGCCTCCTCCTATCGCACCAAATGAAGGGTAACCAACCAATAATGCAGCAACTCCTTCGTCATCACTGACTCCAAATCGTTCATTAATCTTTTCGGAATCCAACCTAAAAACTTCTTTCACACCTAAAGCTACTTCTTCAGGCCTCGTAATCGGCTTTAGATTTAGGTTATCTAATAAAACTGTATTGGCTCCTTCAGCGATTATCACATAGTCAGCTTCCAATTTATCCTCGCCAGCGATGACTCCCTTGACATTTCCATTATCTATGATTAGTGAATCAACTCTAACACCATTAGCAATTAATGCCCCCGTATCCTCAGCTTTTTTCCCAAGCCATTGAACAAATTTAGTCAAGTGTGCAGTGAAACTTTCCTCTAGGAATCCATCATCAGCAAAGAACTCTAGCTTTACTGCACTATCTTTCGTCATGAAATATAGCTGCTCTTTTCTAACCCAGCGCTCAATTGGAGCTTCTTTTTTAAATTCAGGGAAATATCTATTTAAGACATGACTGTATATTCTTCCACCGTAAATATTCTTTGATCCAAGTACTGATCCTTTCTCTAGAATTACTACATCTAAACCGTTTTTGGCTAGGAAATAGCCAGCAGTTAACCCACTTGGGCCAGCTCCAACAATTGCTACATCGAATTTCTCTGACAATACTTAACCCTCTCTAACTCTTTTTCAATTTCTCTATTAATTTAGGTAAGACTTGATACAAATCGCCAATCACACCGTAATCGGCGAATTTAAAGATCGGTGCCTCGGAATCCTTATTAATCGCAACAATTATTTTGGATTCTCTTATTCCTGAAGTGTGCTGTGGTTGCCCAGATACTCCCGCGGCAATATATAGTTTTGGTCTAATACTTACCCCAGAGATACCAATCCATTCTGATGCCCATCCATAATCAGCCGCGAGTGGTCGAGTTACACCCCATGCTCCTCCTAATATGTTCGCGAGTTCTTTCAATAATTCTAGATCTTCTTTCTGACGTATTCCTCTTCCACCACCAATAACAACATCTGCTTCATCTAACTTGATTCCTTCCTCAACAGACTTTGGAATGAACTCAGTTAATTCAAGATTTAATCCGCTTAAATCAATTGTTTTTTCAATTACTTCGCTCTGGGATCCCTCTTCTTTAGGTTTAAATATCCCTGGTTTAATCAACAATACAGCCTTATCTCCACTGATCTCCTCCTTAGCTAATGCTTTACCCGAGTAAACGGGTTTCTCAGCTACAATTTTCCCATCCTCTATTGTTAATTTAGATATATCAACAACTAATCCAGCATTAATTTTGGATGCAACTAAACCTCCAAGTATCTTGTTTTTATAATTAGCATTCATTAAGACATATCTTGCTTTGAACTCATTTATTGCTTCCTGTATAGCTCTTAAGTAAGTCATTGGGTTATAATTATTAAGTTCTGGCAAGTTATATACAATGATTTTACTCAACCCTAGATTTTTAATTTTATCAACTTCTCCCGCATTATCTGCTCCTATTACAATGCCTATTATATCTCCACCATACTGCTCTTTAATTAACTCTCCCGAACTTATCAATTCCTTATATAAATCAAGTTTATCTGAGTAAATTAATACGCTCATAATACCCCCTCCTCCTTCAAATAATTAACTAATTTGTCTATAACTTCATCTAGCTTTGATGGCTCAGAAGCATCCAGAATTATTTGCTTTCTCTTTTCCTCATAGGCCTTTACATCTCTAGTTATCACTAGATTACTTATTTCGCCTAGACCTAGATCAGAGACAGATATTTCATTGATCTTCTTTCTTTTCGCTCTTAAAATGTCCTTTAGCTTAGGTATCCTCGGCTCATTTATCTCCAAAGTCACTGTTACAACAGCTGGTGTATTGCACTTATACTTGTATTTGCCATCATCAAGAGCTGATTCACCAATAATAGCTCCATTCTCTAAATCCAACTTACTAACGAAGGGTACTACTGGTATGTTTAATAAACCAGCTATCCTTGCGCCTAATGTTCCACTAAAACTATCTGTAGAGGCTCCGCCTAGAATAATTAAGTCGAATGGTCCCTTTGTTTCATAGAATTTACTGAATACGTTCGCTATAAATGAGGTATCATAGAAGCCTTCAAATGGTACTAGATAGGCTTCATCTGCTCCCATTGCATATGCCTCTAATAGAATCTTATTCGCTTCTTTTGGACCCACACAAAGCACTACTACTTCTCCTCCATGTTTTTCCTTTATCCTTATTGCTTCCTCTAGCGCTCTTTTATCCATATCTCCCATTTTTTTAGGTGTTTCATCTAGAAGTATTGATCTATTTTTGGGATCAATTGATAGATTCTCAACTTGAAGAGAGTACTTAACACCCACCAGTATCTTTACCATGTTTATCACCATGAAAACGTACCTAAAATATCGCATTTAATATAAATTGATCTAAGACATATAATTATAATGGCTATACAGTATCATTAAATAAATACTTGGATAGATTTACAAGAAACTTAAACATTTTTCTTAAGATCAATTAAAACAAAGAATGGATTCTTGCTGCGCCTTAATTATATAGATTATATAGAATCAATGTTAGTGAAGCGTAAAGCTTTAATATGACATAAGATAGTTATTGTTTCTGGTGTATAAAATCATAATCTGTTAATTTATACAATCCTTAACAAATAATAAAACTCGAATAAGAAGGGATGAAAAAATGAGAAAATATAGAGTAGCTGATAAGTATAAGGCAATTAAAGTTATAGATCCATATTCAATAGCAATAATTCTAGCGCTGAGAGAAGGTAGCAAAAATATAACTCTTGTTAACTTATCAGCCACAGAATATGCTGAGATGACAATCGCTACAACAATAAAGAAGTTAAGGGAATTAGCTAAATATGGTCTAGTTGAATGGAAGGAGTCATCTATTGGTAGAGGAATAAAAGAGAAAACGTATAAATTAACTGATCGTGGAATGGCTTTAGCGGATGCTTTAGCTAAAGTTTTAGGAATTAATAAGAAGCAATAAAGTTATGATTGGATGTTTTTGGACAAAGTGTTGATGGGTTGATCTTAGGAGAAATCATAAATTTTTACTTATAGTTATAAATCATTATTTTTCCTTTATTATAGTTTTTAGAATATCTAACTTTCTAAAGGTACACTATGTTGAGCAAAGCGCTCAATTATTTTCCTTATGATCCGAGATTCAACCAAAAAAGAGTGATTAAGAAACTCTATTTGGAGCTAATAGATGGTAAATCTGTGTTCTTTAATGCGCCTACAGGTTATGGTAAGACTCCAGTAGTATTATCTTCAGCATTGCCTATAGCTGAAGAACTAGGATTAAAGATCATTTGGACTGTGAGGACTGGAAACGAGACAGATAGACCTATAGAGGAGCTTGTTAATGTCTCGAAGAAAATTGGAAGATGGATTTTTGGTTTATCACTGCGTGGAAAAAGGGATATGTGCCTATTAGCAAGAGAAAGAAATATAAATGATCATGAGGGTGTCAGTGTTATTTGTCAGAGATTTAGGAAAAAGTGTCCCTATTATCACAATTTATCGCTGAGTCACATTACTTTTACTAAGCCATTAATTTTCAGTGAGACCCTAAATTACGCCACTAAAAATAATGTATGTCCTTATTTTCTGCAATATAGATTACTAAGAAAAGCGACAGTAATATCAATGAGCTATAACTATGTTTTCTCAAGGGCTATTAGCTGGAGTGTAAGGAGTTACATTGATTTAAGAGAGACAATCCTAATTGTTGATGAAGCACACAACATGCAAAACGTGATATCGTCTCTGTATTCTGATAAAATAACAATAAATACTGTTGATCGAGCAATAAATGAGTTAAATGAGTTTAAAGATCCAAATTCAATAAAATTAGCAAGGAAGCTTAAATATATCAGGAGTAAATTAATAGAGGAAGCAAATAACCTCCACGGAGAAGATGATTTGTTTGATATAGAGAAAATATTTGAGGGATCCAGCATAAATGATGACGATATTGATCATGCAAGAAAAGTGATTTCAAAGATATATTCAAGGAAGCTTAAGGAAGGTAAATCACCGAGATCGTCTTTAAGACACTTAATAGATTTTCTAGTAACATCAATCGATTTAATTGGAATCCAAGGAATTGTTTTCCTGAAATACAAGGATAAAAATCGCATAGTTTTTGAGAGGTGGGATATGAGAGCTTCAGAGTATCTACGTGATGTCTGGAAGCAATTCTATAGCATTGTATTCATGTCAGGTACTCTTAAGCCTTATAAAGCTTTCTCAGATGTCATTGGTTTAAATGAGTATGTAGCATTATCTGATAGATTCGATATACCTAAAAGGAATGTTGTATCCCTTATAGTTAAAGATCTAAACACAAAAGGTGAAAAATTAAGTGGAAATATGCGTGAGAAATACATAGAGGCATTAAAAATAATTCTACCTGAGTTAGAATTCAACACAGCTATATTCTTCGCAAGTTACAGAATTATGAACGAGTTGATAGATGAACTAATAGATATAGCGAAGGAACACGGCAAGAATATTTATGTTGAAAGTGAAGGCATGAAAGGAGAAGAAGCTAAGCAAGTACTGGAACATTTTAAGAAAACATCAAACAACATCTTACTAGCTTCAATGCAGGGTAGATTTGCAGAAGGTGCAGACTTCCCAGGAGAAGCTTTAGAATGCATAGTTCTAATCGGTATTCCTTTTGAGAGATTAACAATGAGAACCAAACTATATATTAAGTATTATAGTGAGTTATATGGATCAACTAAAGGGAAATTCTACGCCTATATTCTTCCTGCTCTAAAACGAGCCTCTCAATCAATGGGTAGAGCCATTAGAGGCCCTAATGATAAAGCTCTGATAATAGCAATGGATGAGCGATATAGGGACAATAGATATTTTAAACTCTTACCCTACTTTTTCAAAGAAAGCGCTAAACTTGTTAATGTCCCTGCAGCCCTCGATTTTATAAACGATTTTAAGAAAACAAGGATTTCGTAGATAAACAATTATGTTAAGTAAGAAAATTAATTCATAAGCTGTATTAATTAGGGGACTTAAAATCTGTATAATGAGCGATTCAGTTAATTTCTCCTATCTAACAAACTTTATTAATCCTTCATAACTACGAAACTTATATTTATAGATCAATATAATTTTATCGGTGGTCAGATTGAAAGAGAGAATTAGTGATGAGGAAGAGCTCTTAAAGCGAATAGAGATAAATCCTAAAAAAATGCTTGGTAAACCTGTAATTAAAAAGACAAGAATTCCAGTTTACCTAATATTAGAATTACTAGCTGCTAATATGTCGTTTGAGGATATAAAGAATGAATATCCTGGGCTTACTGATGATGATATTCGTGCAGCTTTAATCTATGCCAAAAAATTCCTTGAGGGGGAAGAAATATTGGCTATGATCTGATTATAGATGAAAATATACCTTATTCTGTTGTAGAACACCCAAAAATGAGAGGCTATAATGCTCTATGGATTCGTCAAAGCCCTTATATGGGATGCGATGATGACAAAATTATTGAATTAGCTAAGAAGCATAAAAGCATAATATTAACCCTTGATAAAGATTTTGGAAGAATATATTATTTTCGTGAGAGAGGTAAAATAACAATATTTGTTATTCGAGTTAAACCTGCTACTTCGAAAAATATTATAATGGCATTATCAAATTTTTTAAGAAACAAATCATTCAAGCAAGGAATTTAAGAATTGCCTTTGCATAATAACAAAAAACAAAGTACGCATAGTACACTGAAATTTAATTCTATGATGCTTAAAGGTGTCTAAACTATGTCTTTTTCTAGAGTAATAGCTACAAGTATTGATAAAGATATACCATTGTATTTGCTGAACGATTATAAAAAAGAATTAGTTACCAGAATTAAAGAAATCAAGAGAATAGGTAAGCAACTAGCCTTAATATTTAACAATACAATTCTCTATCCCGGTGGCGGTCATCAACCATACGACACTGGTAGAATAATAATAAACAATAAAGAATTTTCCGTGGATAAGATAGAGAGAAGAAATAATGAAATATTGCATTATCTTGATGCTTCTGTGGGGGAGATAGAATTTAGGGCTGGTGATAAAGCTAGATTACTGATAGATTGGGATAGGAGATATAGAATAATGAAATTGCATACAGCTGAGCACATCTTCATGGAGTTCATAAGGAGGAATGGATATGAATTAGAAAATGGTCAATGGGGGCCAAACGAAGGAGTAATAACATTCAACGAAGAGATACCTTTGGACATATTATTTGAATGCGAGAAGAAAACTAATGAAGTAATTAGAAAAAACTTGATTGTTTATAGGGTAATAAAAAAAGATTACATTACAATAAAGATAGGAGATATAAGTGAGAGACCCTGTGGAGGTAATCACGTAAGCTCTACAGGAGAGATCGGATGCTTTAAAATAACAAGGGTTCTAAAAAGGGGTAAAACGATCTATTTTAATGTAGGAGAAGAAGCAATTAGCTTAATTACAGAACACTACAATAACTTACTTTTTAATGGATACGCAAAATTAAATCTTAAACAAGATATCAACGCAGAAAGATTCTACAAAACAATCAATGACTTAATTAAAGAGGTCTCGCGCCTAAGAAATACCAATAATAAACTTAACTATATAATTCTAGAAACGATAGATTACTTACCGAGAAGAAGCATAAAAATAGGTGATTTCAAAGCATCAGCATATTGTTTAGATCTATCTGAACTGGATATTCAAGCTAAATATCTGAGAAAACTAGGTCAATTAATATCAGACAGCGAAAAGTGTTACTTCTTGGTAATAAAGTTGACAGACAAGGAAATAGCCATTTTATTCAAGAGATCAAAGAAATTACATAAGACTCTGAAAAAAGAGATAAATAAGTTTGTGAAGAATAAAAAATGTATAGTCAGTTCTATCGAAGGGGGGATTTTAATTAAATCTATGGATAAGATAGAGAGTCTCATAAAAATTGAGTAAATAATTTCTTTTTTTTTAAAAAATAAAGAAATAGGGATAATGAGATTTATTCTCTCTTCTTAATGAATATACCTCCAATAATTATTACCACTAAGGCAATACCAATGAGGAATACTAATGTTCTAGGTACTCTAGGAGTAATTACTCCACCGCCTCCAGGTGGTGGAGATACAGCTGAAACTAGCTCTAGAATTGCTTGAGAGAATGTTTGAACGAACTGACTAGATGAAGACTCTTGCAGCATCCTAACTCCAGCAACATAAATCATTTCGCCCTCGGATGTCTCGTTTTCTCCTTCTCCGGGCCTATTCTCTTTCTCCATTTCATATGGTCCGAAATCGTACATTACTATCGTTGGATTTGACAATAATTCGAATGAACTAGAGGCCTCTATGTCTAACTCGTATTCAAGGATTATTGTTTCGTTAACATTTAATTCAATTGGGTGCTCTCTGTTACCTATTACGACATATGTAATCCCTATCTTGTCATTAGTGATAGCTCCATAACCAGTTGTCCAAGCTGTACCATTAACTATAACGTTGCCAGCGAAAGATACTTGCGAGGCATTCCAGTAATCAATTACATGTATTATCGTGGTGTTTAGGTCACCTACGTTACTTATCTCTATATGCACCTTAATTTTACCAGTCTCATTGTCAATCGTTAAACTCTTATTCACAACTAACTCTGCATGAGGCAATGGATACCTGAAGATCTTACCTCTAATTCTAGCTGGTGGAAGCACAAACATTGAGTACAGATTAGATATAACCGGCCCTGTCTTATAAGTGAATATTTCATGATTCGTGCTTGAATTCCAAGCCATGCCATCATATTCCACTATAGCACCAACGAAATGAAGGCCCGGTCTTGTCCTAACTTGATATGTTACCTCCCGCTGGTAGGAGTAATCTTTATTCGAATATGAGTCACCCAAATAGTCTACGTGAAATACATCAATGATCCCTAAATCTATAATGTTACCATATTCATCAAGGATTCCATGAACTACCTGAACAGATATATTCTCAGCAGCTATTCCCCCGTAGTTCGTTAAATTAGTAACAACTGTAACAGTTTTTCCAACTTCTACGAAACTAGTGCCTGTTGGTGTCTCAACATGGACTTGAGGTATAACAAAAGAACCATTACCACTTAGTGGGTATACAAAGCCATTAGCGATGATGCTATAACTCACATTAAATCTATCTTTGTATAGCACAATTGGTCCTATATTAAATGGAAGTAATCCACCGATTTTCGAAGGATCAAAGACAGCATCAAATACAAATTTCATCTCTTTAGTAACTGGAGGGTCTTCAGGATTTAGTCGACCAATAAATGTTTTAAGGAAATATCTATCTCCTCTAGGGCCTCTCATGTGACATAGTTTCCAATCTTCTGGATAGAAATATTGTTTGTTCCATGGATTATTTCCCGCTAGGAATTGCAGTACATCATAGGCTTCTTTATCTAATGGAATGATTGCCCTTGTAAGCCGAGCTTCAGCGTTCCCATTATTTTTCACTTCCAATCTTAGTGTTAACTGTGTGATTGTTGATCCACTTGGGTATGGTTCAGCGATGAATTTTGCTTGGACTACTGGGAACTTATTCATGCTTTCACTATAATTATAAGGCTTGAATTTTATTACCACGTCATCTAGCGTTCCTGGCCAACTGTACTCCCAGGATGTTTGGAGGTCTTTTGCATGCAAGATATATAAGTATCTTCCAGTTACGGCAGGATAAGAACTGCTCGTTGGCGTGCTTTCATCGTGATTAAGTATTACTGGGAAGGGTAATTTTATCTCTATGGTACTCCACATTGATTCTTCAGACCATGTTATTGTCCCAGTATGCTGGAATATATGGTTTAGAGATATCTCGTATTCTTCGCTTTCCTCATCAAAAGTAACTGCATCCTCAATGATGAATGCAGCCCCAACCACTGGAATTAATTCGTCCCTATCTCCATTCTTATTCAAATCCTCTTTGTCCCTACCAATAACTAGCATTAATCTCGCATAAGGTGCATCAAACACAGCCTCATTTGTGACTAAACCCATAAGACCAGCGTTGCCAAGAATGTTCTTAAATGTGTTCTGGAAGAATTCGTTGAAGTCTGTGTCATTCATTATACCATAGAATTGTAGAGTGACTAAGTTATTCCTGAATTCCTCCCAGATAACATGATACTCTATTCCATATGCTGCTCCAATTAATCCAGCTGCTTTGAATGCATCCGCAATAGCATCATCCTCAGTATATCCGAATCCCGCCTTATATTGGAGAATCAGAGATGCCCCAGGAGGAATCTCCCACAAAGGTCTATGAATGTAGTGAGTCCAATTAAATCCTTTTCCAAATGAAAGAACTAATAGATTTATCCTACTAAACGCAGAATCACTTATATCAAACTCTATTGTAGTATTGCCACCTACTCTTAC
>Ga0190308_1000611_pt1 | contig 11075 bp, 6 predicted proteins | sample 48700756_MG_FD_165050 | JGI IMG/M metagenome (GOLD analysis project Ga0190308, IMG submission 165050) | Hydrothermal vent sediment bacterial communities from Southern Trench, Guaymas Basin, Mexico - 4870-07-5-6_MG | ecosystem: Environmental > Aquatic > Marine > Hydrothermal vents > Sediment ...
ATATTTGATTGGAATACAAAGTCATGGAAAATATAGCTTAATTATAATGTTTATGAAACTAAAATAAGAGTTAATCTGATTAATAGATTATTGATCTATTATTATTTTAATTTCTTGTTTATAGTGATATTTAATTATCTATTTTTAGGAAAACATAGGATAGGAAGAAGCCTATAATCCATCCTAGATAATGTGAAATTATGTCTCTTATGCTTCCATTGTAGACTATTTGTGTGGGAAACATACCTAATATGCCAATAAAGTAAGAGGGAATTGATAGTATTGTAAGGAAAAACAAGCCGAAGTTTTGGATAGCAGTTTTCTTAATATGTTTATAGATTGCTTTGAGGTTTTCTTTATTAATCCAAATCGAGATTATGAGGAGAAAGATGATTGTAATGGGAATAAAGGGTTGTCGATAGATATATGGTATTAATAAAATGCTTGCTAGGAAAATGGATATAAGGGGTTTATCGATTTGCTTTAAAACTTTTGAGTTCTTTAGATAGGCTAGGATGGATATTGGGGTAAGTCCGATAAGTGCGCTGATAATTCCGGAGAAACCGCAGCTTGGAGGAAGTTTATCATGAAAATAGAACTTATTTATACAAATTAATAATGGGTATGCTATGGATGGAAGGATGAGGAAAAATATATAGAGATTTATGGTAAACCATATATTTTTTCGAGAAAGTTTACTGAAGCAGTATGAGAGAGAGGTATAAAGATAATATGCTATGATATTTGGTAGAAAGTGGTTGGAAAAATCTTCATGAATAAATATAGCTGTATAGAAGGTTGGAATATTAAATTCTGAAAGATCAACTTTAAGCATATTCTTTATATTTACTGGTAAGAAAAAGAAAATTATAGTGATCAAGGGAATTATAATAAAAATTGTTATTTCAATTTTCATTTCTAGATAAGTTATATTCATTATCTTATTTAAATTATACTTATCGATATGCCAGGGAGGAATTTTCTTGGAAATAAAAAGTAAGTCCTTCTTTAATAAATCAAAATGTCTAAAAATTTGATCCTAATATTTAAATTTTAGTAAATCAATATTCATATGGTGGAATAATGTTTTTCTTTGTAAATAAATTTTCAAAAATATATAACTTGATATATGGGTGGGAGCCGAAAAGAAAGTATAGGAGTGAGAAAGGTTTTGAACAAGACTTGAAAAAATATTTATCTAGCTATGCTTCATTTAATGTATCTAGGGGAGGGAGATTTGGTCCCGATTTATTGATCGATAATAGTATAGCGATAGAGATAGAATTCAATCTGAGGACTAAAACCCAGGTTCAAAGACTGATTAGACGAGCAATTCGCCATACGAATAAGGGGTATAATGTTATCATTGTATTAGTCGGTAAAACGAGTGAAGAAAAGAAAAAGGATATTATAAAAGCAATAAGAAGATTATATATGGAACATGTGTTCAGATTAGGATTACCATCAGATAACATAAGAATAGTAACTCCTCCTAAAGCTTATTCTTCAATATAGCTAAAATTAAACTTGACATAAATTTATATCTTTCAGATAACCAAAACTCTGAGCTACTAACTAAATAGATAGTAGTTCTGAATAAAAATCTGGTTTTATTTTATCTAATTTGCTGAGTATCAATATCGATAATATCTGTATCTTCGGCGGTATCTATATTTCTCTATTTTTATTTCGTAGATTGAGGAGGATAGAGATGTGCGTAGATTGTATGAGAGATATTTCATATATTTGTTTGTTGAGAGTATGAATATTAATGGTATTCCCTTAGCTGTCTCTATTATTTCGCTTATATTATGTTTTTTGGATACGGGAATGATGAGGGGTTCAATTAGCGGTAAACCGAATTCCTCTACTTTTTTCCTAAAACATCTTTTAACGATGTCACCATAACCGTAAGGTACTATAGCCATAATTTTTAATGGGTTTTCTCCCTTCTTCAATATATATAGTAGAAGTATATAGGCCATTAAACATGCTAAAATATTTTTGTTGATCACATGTACCCAGATTTTAATTTCTCCATTCACCATAAGTTTATTTAAATGTTCAGTATATTGTTTTAAATAGCTTTCTTGAATAATCTTATCTCGTTTAGATAGAAGTTCTCTATATATTTCATCTATAGATCTAGATAAATAGTTGTTGATAATTTCTCTAGCCACTCTATCTTTGTCTATACTGTTCATAACCTTGATTGAATATTGGTTCATCATGTATAGTGAAAGTATTTGATATAGTTGTTGATTTGCAACTATACTATAGATATCCTCTATATCTATATTCCTATCTATGAAGTTTAATCTAATAGCGGATTTGATTGAGGTAAGATTTTGATGTATTATGTCGAAATCTATTACTCCGAGCTCGGATAGAATGTTTAGAGCCTTTATCACTAAATTCCTAATATGTTCTGATATGTCTTGGATATCGTAAGGTTGTTCCAAGAACTTTATCCTTAACTTTTTACCTAATATAGGTATCATGTCTATAATTGGAAGTATAGACCCTTCATTAAATCCTTTTAGGAAATAGTAGATATCTGCTACTATTTTTGGATCTATGAAATTTCTTTTCAATAAACGTAGTCTGTTATAGTGGTCTTTTGAAGAGTAAAGCATAACTGCTTTGCATAGAGTTCCATCTCTTCCACCCCTACCTATCTCCTGATAATAGTCCTCTATGCTCTCAGGCATTACGACATGGATAACCCATCTAATATTAGGTAAATCTACTCCCATACCGAAAGCCTTTGTAGCAACTATAATTCTAGGCTTCCTATATTTTCCATCACTGACATCATATAGTATATTTAGTATAGCTCTCTTCTCAGAATCTTTGATCTGGCCATGGAAACATAAAACTCTTTCACCTAAAGCGTTGCTTAAATATCGGGCTATAAAGGGAGCGTTTTCATAATCTCTACTACTTCTTACAAAACCAGTATATATTAAACCGATCCACGTTTTTCCATGAGATATTTTATCAGACCATTGAGATAATTCTCTAATGAGATTGGTTAAAGCTTTAAGTCTATCCTCTCCACCCAGAGTATTTCTGACATCAATTACTATATTATCCCTAAGTATTGGTCCCTTCAAAATCTTATTTTCATAAAAATCGTTGGGAGAAAGGTCTTTAAAATCTGTTTTAAAATCAATGTTTTCGAGACTGAATGTGTTGCTTCCAGTTAACATTTCCACGACTTCCTTTATACCTTTCTCGGGCAGTGTTGCTGTAAATCCAGCTAATGGAATCCAGTATCCTTCCTCCCTTCTTTTTCTTAAATAGTTTGCAAGATAGGAATAGCTTGGTCTAAAGGTCTTACCCCATTTATACATGGTATGAATTTCATCTAATATTAGATAATTTATATCTGTTTTCTCAAATATCTTTCTAACTTCCTCCTTCTCTAGTTGCTCTGGAGTTATATAGACTATATCATAATATCCTCTAGCCATTCCATAGATATATCTCCAGAAATTTTCTCTAGCCATGCTGGTTATACTACATACTCTTATACCTCTCTTCCTCAAACTATTGACCTGATCTTCGATTAAAGCTAGTAAGGGAGATACCACTACAGTTGTACCTCTAATTCTCCTTTTCAATAGAAGTGCAATAGACTGAAATATTAATGATTTGCCAGAACCTGTTGGAAGTATGACTATAGAAAGAGGTTTCGTAATATTTCTTCCCTCCCAAATATATGGTATTAAAAGTCTTGCAATACATTTACGTTGATATGGTCTAAGCTTAAACCCCCATATATCATCAACTATTTTCTCAATACTCTTCAGTGCTTCGGAAATAGAGCGATATGCGAATGGTGTAATCTTTACATCAAAATCCATTATAGGCTTTACATTGATTTTCTCAGCAATGTTTAGTAATCCTCTTCTATCTAAATCCTCTATATAAGTATTTAATAAAAATATCTTTGTCCCGGAGACTCCACAGATCTCTGAAAGATATTTTAGATATAGAAATGCATTATATTTTCTATTGGCAGATATGGTTGAGAAGAATATTATATTATAATTAGCCTTACTAAACCTATAAATTCTTTCAAGACTCCATATCAGGGAGTGTTTATCTACATTTTCTATTAAAATTCGAGTCTTATTAAATGATGCTACATTATCTGCAATCAAATTTTCAACAATATTAGAGACGATTACAATAGTTCTCTTAGAGGTGAAACCAGCCAGTAGACGTGCAAGAAACCTTATATGTCGTAGACTTTTATCCATCCCTTCATTTACCAAAATGATTGGCTTGACATTCCTTATCCTTTCAATCACCATGTTATCATATTCACATTCTAAATCAAATAAAGTTTTTAGAAAAACTTTTCTAAACCTCTTAGAAGCCCATCTCAATATATCTTTACAATCACTATAATAAGCATATAGGAGATATGCTCCATTAAAAACGATATCCATATCCTTAAAATAATCGTTTAAATGCTCCATGAAATCTTTTAAATACCTATATTCGACAACTACCCCATTATAAACATTTTTTAGAGGATTTTTCACAATAACTTTATCGAGCACAGAATTTAGAGCATTTAAATAATTTTTATCAGAGAAAGGCAGTTTTCTAAGCCTTTCCGGATCCCTTCCGCCTCCTGCAATAAATGATCTAATAGCTATATTTACAAGCCTTTCATATATAGTTTCTAAACTCATTCTTTCAAGTCTTTCTAAGTCAATTCTATAAGGATACCATGAATTAACGTAATCTGATGCATCTAATGTAACTAGGATGTTTTTATCATAATATTTTTTCTCCTTATTAAGAATAATGTAGGTATCTTCTGGAACATTTATCTCTTTTAGACCGGAGATTGGAGGATAACTAATACTCTTCAAATCATTCAATACATTTTTCTTTCTAGCTATAACCAATATTGGAGGTAAAAGTAGAGCGGACGCATATGCATCCTCATGAGCAATATGAGGAGTATATTCGATACCGAATAATTCACTTAAAAACTCAAGAGAATGCGAAGAAACTTCGGGTAAAACTAGAAGGGAAATTATATAAGTATCTATGAAAAGCTTGTCAGAAATATCTATACACCATTTACTAAGTATTTCTCTATCAAAACTATAAACATTATGTCCAACAATAATTCTAAATCCTTTCTCCAATAATTTTTTCAAAAATACTTGAGGTTCAATACCATATAGATTTATAAAGGATGCAAAATCCTTGATTAATAGACGAGCCATAATTTTCCAATCCCTACTAATAGCAACAAGACCGATTTCCCTAGGCATTCTTTCAAAATCGATCTCAGTCTCTATATCTAATCCTATAACATCGATATCTTTATCTAAAAAATAGATTCTTTCATCAAATATCTTCAAAACTTTAACGATATTCAAAAATAAGTCAAACTCAGCTCTATAGAAAATTAAGTCAAAAGCTTTTAAAACTAAACTTCTATCCAAAAATTTCCTAGCAATCCACTTCCTCTCCATCAATATCCTATAAACATTGGAGACATCTTTGCTTATAATAGAATCCAATAATATTTTTCTAGTCTCCTCAATTCTTCTCTTCAATAAAACAAAGAAGATTAAAATAATAAGCAAGAAAGATAACAAAAATCCGAGACAAATATTTCCCTGAAAAATAATAAAACTATAGTAAACCCAACTATCCCTAAACAATAGATTATAAACATCAATATTAACTAACAATATTCTATTCATTGTTTACACTCACATCACTAATCCTCCAATTCTATTTTAATTATAAAATTTTCTTTATAAGTTATTTACCCTACTTCAACATAAACTTTAATATCATGGAGAAAACAATAACCTCCAGTCAAAGTCTTTCCCTAGACCTCATGCTATGTAGTCCAAGTCTTCTAGTTTCATCAAAAATCTTTAATGCAAGACCTCTAACCTTAAAAGCACGTCCCTTTCCACGACCAAAATAATATTTCTCCCCAAGTTTTATAACAATATCCAATATATTCATAAACCTCCTATATAATTCTACTATATTTCCTATTATTCTTAACCAATATGATATAAAAGAAGCAGTTAGACTGTAAATATATATTTATGAATTTGAGGGACATAATATGAAAACTATTTCTGAGTGAAATGCAGATTGGTTCAATTAGTTTTAAGTAGAAATGTTATTATTGTTTTCTTTGGGAGAGAGAAAATTTCTATTAAAACTTCTTTATCCTTTTCTTTTTATGGGCATTTAGTTATGAATATTTATAGTTATATAGAATGTTTCTTCGCTTATTTCTTCCGTTGATGTTGACTGGTATGGATGATATGTTAATGTTATTATAATCTTTATATCATATTTTCCTGCTTTAGGCCACCATAAGATCCAGTCTGCTATTTGATCTCCTTTTAATTTAATTATAATATTATTTTGACCTATAGTACCTTCTTTTTCAATAATCGTTGTTGTTAATAGGCCGAAGAAAGTTTTCTTAATTACCTTTACCTTTACATCAAATCTTCCATTTGATAGATAGGCTTTAGCATTAAAGTTAACTTTTATTGTTAGTTCCTCTGAAAAGGATACATCATTTGAAGAAACTGAGAATTCTAGATTACTTATATCTCCAAAGCTTTGGTCATCTGTAATTATCACATAGTTAGCTGAAGATATGCCTATATATCCTGGTGCTACACCATAGAAATATACCCTATAGTTGTTAACATGATATATATTTTTTACATATTGGGTCGGGATTTCAATCCTATATATTCCATTACCTAAATAATATGTAGAACTAGAGATAAGTGCCGAGGTAGCCTTTTCCTCTGAGGGCCCAATAAAGCAATGGATAATTACGTTTTCAATCGGATTATTATTTCTTGGATCAATGAATCTAACATAAAATCCTATTGTTCGACCAAGCTTATAGCTAAATTCAGGATTTGTTAGATATTCGACTTTTATTTCAATAGGTATAGTCAACATTGTATAAGTATTTACTTTAAAGCTATCATATATATCCTTTGAAATTATAGCTAAATGTTCTAATGGTAATGGGAGTGAAGGGTATGATGTTATCTTCTCTAAAAACTCCTTTTTCAATATATCTATTAAAAATTCCCTTATTACATCATTTGGAACCCCAAGTGGATGTGTTTCAAATTTAAAACCAATATAATGTCCATAGATTTCTTTAGGTATAAGTATGATGGTTACATCATAGGGTTCTGTTGGACTTATAATTCCCATTTTACTTGAACTATATATTGAATAAAGATCCTCTATACAACGAATGCTAAAGCCTATTATGTCAAGTTTAAATGTATACATTAGTAATGTAGAGTCTATTGGGAAATCTCTATATTCTATTCTAAATCTTTGTAGATGTATATGAATTATCTTTATATTATCTATAAATTTAAGGACTTCAATATAACTTTTATCTGGATCATTTAAATAAAAATAGGATAGTTCTCTTGCAACTACGAATCCTTTATCATCCTTTATGATTAAGGATGCTATATAGGTTCCTGGTACAGCATCTCCCGGTACATCCCATTCTTTTACGTATTTCTTTACTCCTCCCTTATATGTGATCCTGATTTCCTGTAAATAATGTCTACCATTAGGCGCATAGACTAGTATTTCGCCATTATAGTTTCCGGAAGGACCATGAGAAATAATTATATCAAATATAACTTTATATGGTTTTTCTATTTCTATGTTCTCAGAGAGAAAACTAACTTTAAGGGATTCCTTAACTATTAGCTGGTATACAGCTGGTTCAGACCACTTACCTCTTGAATCCCTTACCCTAAAAAATATAGTGTGTTTTCCTACTGACAACTTGTTTGTAGCGAATTCTCTTTCATTGCTTAAATACCCGTCTATACTTGACTTCCACTCATATTCTACTATCTGATCTCCATTCGGATCATATCCATGTCCCTTAAAATATATTGTATCACCCTTTACAGCTGGATTTGGAGATATACTATCTATTACTGCTACTGGAGGATTATTCTCTTTAACGTAAATATATATTGTCTTAACATTATTTTGCTCATCTTTCTCCACCACACTATTTTGTGAATCAACTATTATCTCTATCCTATGGTCGCCTTTAACGGCAGTCCATGTAAAAGATATATGTTTCTCTTCTCCAGGTTGAAGCGTAGACACCTCTATTTCTTTAAAAAATTTTCCATCAATCTTTAAAGCGATCTTAAATTTCCCGGAAGCAGAGTCACCGATATTAGTTATAGATATATCGAATGTAACGGTATCTCCTTCACTAGGATTTTTCGGAGAATATTCTATAAAACTTATGGTTAAATCAGGCATCTCTTTACTCCTAACATTTATATAGCATTGACTATGGACTTTATTTCCACTTTCATCCTCAGCATATATATGGAATATTCTATACCCATCCGGGGGTCCTATTTTCCCACTAATAGGATATACTTTGTTTGGCTCCGCCCACCCCCATGCAAGTAATTTTTTAGAACCATCTGGAAACTCATCTACAATTTCTACGTATGCCTTCAAATTCACCTTAAAATAGATTTTAATTGGATCTCCAATATAATAGGTTGAGCCACAACCCCTATCAACCCATATATCTGCATTAAACTTTACTCCACCTATCTTCTTCAAATATCCATCATAGGGATTATCCCTTGAATATATCCATACACCAATAACTATCCTATAGCCATTATAATTCTCATCACAGTAGCTAAAATGTTTTGCATATACCTCTATCCTATCACCTTTCTGTAAAGGCCAATCAACATTAGATTCGGAGGTAGAGCAAGCAATATCTATATGAGCATATTTACCCGGCGATAATTTTCCCTCAGGATCCAATAAAACCTCATCAATCCTAACAATCACATCATATTGAGATGAAGCATCAACAACAATCCCCCTAAACTTAACCGCAATTTCCTCAAAATGTATTGTAAATATACAATGACCTTGAGGTCCAATACATTTCTGAAAACTACCATTATAAAATTTTACATATATATTGTATGCACCTACATATCCATTATCATGTCCATAAATATATTTAAAACTATCCCCCCTATACATCGTCCTATTTAACAATAAATTATCATCTCTATCATAAAGAGCCAATACAACATACTTTACTGGACATAGACATTCACTACAATCCTCAGGCACACTACTATATTCTATTCTAAACCCCCCTAGAAAAGGTTTAACATTATAAATATCCCCATATATATCCGTTACATACTCCCTATCATTAGAAAGTTTGGCGATAGTTATCCAACCCTTATACCATCCATTCTTATCCCATGGTATAGTTCCATAAGCAACTCCTATAACATAATCACCTATCTTTAAATCTCTTAAAGCATCTATATTCGGCGGTGAACCATTTAAAATCCTTGAAAAAGCCCTCCAACTATCTCCATCATAAACATACTCACATTCAATAAAAATAAGATTATTAGAGAAACCTATAACTCTACCCATAACAATAAACTCTGGCAAAGCTCCATAAACCCTATACATTGAAAACAACAGAACCATCAATAAAAGTAGACATAGGGTCTTCAGACCCCTCATAACCATCCCCAAACATTAATAATATTAATAACATAAGTTATTTAATTTTTAAAAATTAAAATATATAAGTTTTCTGACTGGCATGAGACCTTCCAAAATGTTTTCTGGGTCAATATATTTGTTTAAAGTTGTTATTGACAGCTTAATCCTAGGGACAGAATTCAAAAATATGCAGATATTGTATGTAATACAGCTAATATTAAATATGTACTAATAGAAATCCCTGACTATTATAGGTTTTTCCGATAAGGGATGAATGCTCTGACTGTGGAGCCGCTTATAGAAGAGAAATATATCTATATTTAGATAGGACTGAAATAAATTTGAAAATATTATTTTGATTAATTTTAAGTACGTTGATAAACGTGACACTAGGGGTAAAACAAGCTTATTTAGAATAGTTAATCATGAGTTAATACACCATATTTTGAGGAGTTAACTGGAACAAATAATCTTAAAGAAATATTTTGATAAAATTTATTAAAATTGGATCCATATACTCTTGCAGAGATGTATAACGCTTTGCATCAACCAATATTTGAAAAATGGATAAGAAAATTATCAGAATATCTTAAACCTCTTTAGAGGAAACATGTATTAGGTAGAAAAATATAGAAGAAATATTGTGATGAAGTATAAGGCTAAAATTGTTTCAGAAATCTATTTTATAGAATAATATTGATGATTATTGTCTCGGTATATATGGTTCTAGTTTTCCTGTTACTGAATTTATTTTTAATCCTAGTTCTTCTAGTGCTGTTATTCCAATATCTTAACATCATACTCCCATATTATGTCATCCTCCTTAACACTCCTCCAACATTTCTTTATTATCAAATTTTTGAATACTTCTATTAACATTATTTCAAATATCCATCCTTTAAACATTCATATCGATTTATTAGCCACATCCATCCTTCCTTAGAAGAAGAAATTACTCTAAACCCTCTTTTAATTGAGAATTCTTGTAACTTGTATTAGTACATATTATATTTCTAGATGTATCGGATTTTATTAATTAAGGAATTATTTATTCAGAACTACCATGTTCCTTACAAACAATTTTGGCTTATAGCTGTATGAGAAATAATGTTATTGATTACCTTAGATTTCTTTTAAATGTTTGGTTTTTACGATTGTTTTTGCCTTTTTACACATTTCATCGTCGGCTGATATAAGGGTGGCTTTAAGTTCTTTTGCTAGCGAGATGTAGGCGGTATCATAGACTGTTGTGTGGAGTTGTTTAGCCGTGTTTAAAAGCTCTGATCCTTGATTGAAATCTATTTCAAATAATTCTATTCCTAGTTTATTTAATGATTTCATTGCTGTTTTTGCGTCATCAAAATCTATTCTTCCCTCTCTTACAGCTCTTAAGAGGAGGTTGGCAATTTCATAGACTATTAGTATTGGTTCATATATCTCTATTTCACCGTTAACAAACTTTTCTTTGAGTTCCAACGCCTTTTTCT
>Ga0190308_1000613_pt1 | contig 11071 bp, 7 predicted proteins | sample 48700756_MG_FD_165050 | JGI IMG/M metagenome (GOLD analysis project Ga0190308, IMG submission 165050) | Hydrothermal vent sediment bacterial communities from Southern Trench, Guaymas Basin, Mexico - 4870-07-5-6_MG | ecosystem: Environmental > Aquatic > Marine > Hydrothermal vents > Sediment ...
TTTAACCGCAGCTTCAAATGAATATTCATTAGTTGCAGTATCTGGATCAAGTTGAGTATAAGGTTTATCCTTAGTTTGAGAGATAAGATTATATAAATATTCACTATGGTTCCACAGAATTTCTTCTTTGGTAGCAGTATCTGGCAAGAAAAATTCCACAAATGGTTTTATATCCTCTTTTTGTAATCTTTCCCAAATAGCTTGAATTCTTTGAGGAGCTTCAGGATGAAAACTTCCTGGATTATGTTTTAAAAATATTTTATCATAAATAATTGCAAATTTTTTCATTTCTATTCCCTCTTAAATTTATTCTTTATGATAGGGAATACCCTTTATAATTGTAAAACTTCTGTAAAGTGCTTCAATAAACACAAGAAGTGCTATTTCATGATTTAAAGTAAGAGGTGATAAACTCCATATTTCTTTTGCTTGTTTTTTTAAATTTTCAGAAAGACCATCCGGTCCACCTATGATAAACGTAATATAAGTATAATTTTGAATTAATTTTTTCAATCTTTCTGCTAATTCTATACTCTTAAAAACTTTTCCTTTTTCATCAAGAACTATTAAATAATCCTTATCTAAAATGTATTTTTTTATTACCTCTTCCTCTTTCTTCAATTTTATACTCACATTGGATACCTTAGTCTTTATTTTTGGGAATATAGTATCAATCAAAACAAAAGGTTCAATTCTTTTTAAATAGTATTCTAAACCCTCTTTCACAAATTTAAATTTTACAGGATCAGGCATTAAAATTTTAATCTTTTTAAGCATTTTTTAATTTACCTTTTTATTCCATAACCTCCCAATCCTTTTAATTCAAAAAGAAAGAAAAATTTTGTATCTTTAGGAGTAACAGAAAATCCTAAACTAACAGTATAACATTCATGCAAATAAGTTCCTTGAAGTCTCATTTCTGTAGTTTCATCTCTTATAAGATTTCTGCTAATATAAAAATCTGTTAAAATTTTATTCAAAATCATAGATCTTAAATCAACTGTTAATTGTCTTGTATTCCATGCAGAATCTTCTTGATAAATCAAATTTATATAATCGAGAAAAATTTCTCTTAAACTTAAATTTAGAGAATGTTTTTTAAATCCAAGACCATAAAAATTGTAAGTTGTATCATATCTGGCAGAAATATATGGGCTGTAATTAAGCATAATTTGTAAATACAAATCAGAAAAAGGTTTTTCTTCAGGCTTTATAGCTGTAGCTGAACGTTGAGCTTTCGTAAAATCATATTGTTGATATGCTCTAATAATTAAAAAGTTTCTATGATAAGGTAAACTAAAATATTGCCACAATCCATACTCCAAAGTATGAAGTTTATCATTTATTAAATCTTCATAATCAAATTGTGGAACATCTGTTTCACTGGGTTTAGAGCGGTAGAAATAAGTAATATATGGTTTAAAAACATGTAAAAACCTTAAATTCCGATTTAAAAAAGTTAAGAAGTCATAATATTTAGAAAGTATAGTATAAGAATTAAATAAAAATTCAAAAAAATTTCGATTTATATTAGTGTCTTCAAAATTTTCTTCTTTTCTTAAATTATAAAAATCGAAATTATATTTGAATCGAGCAGAATTAAAAAATACACCAAATTTAAAAGGATAAGCTATTCCTATTTTAGTATTAATCTTATGTCCATAATAACCTTTTTCTCTATAAGTATAAAGATATTTAAAAGAACCATCAGTTAAAAGGGTATTAAATAAATTAATAGGTAAAAAATTTAGTTTTAATTTTAAATAAGGTTGCAAAATAGTATCTTCGTCTAATTCACCATGATAATCTAAATAAGTATTTTCCAGTCTTCCATATAAACTATTTTTATAATATTGAATCCAGAATTTTGATGTTCTATATTCTTGTGCTTTATTTTCTATATCTCTATTAAATCTTTCTAAAAATGAGTAGCGAGTAGTTGTATATCCTCCTTCTCCAACATCAAATTCTTCTAAAAATCCCCTTTCTGAAACTACATCAAGGTCTAAATGCATATCTAAATTTGGTTTCACTCCATAGTCTATTTTACCTACAACCCACCATTTATTTTTTTCTGGTTCTTCCTTTATACCATAACCTTTCTTTTTAATATCTTTAAGACATCTAACTTTTATCAAACCTTGAAAATCTTCTTTAAACTTAAACTGATTTTCTATATCTATTAATAATCCCCTCTTGGAAAAATAAATAGGTGCTATAGTAAAATCTATTTGATCAGTGATTGCCCAAAAAAAAGGAATTTGAACTCCTATTCCTAATCTACTACCTTGAGCAAGTTTGGGAGTTAAAAATCCTGTTTTTCGTGGAACTGTTATAGGTAAACTAACTTTAGGAACATAAGCAGTTTTTGGAATATAACCTATAAGAACATTTTTGATTCTAAATTTTGTTGCTTCTCCACTACTAATTCCTTCTGGAGTTAAAACAAAATTATCTACTTCTAAACTCCAAGGTGGAAATTCTTTTTCGTTTTCACAATCCATTTCACATGTAGTAATAATTGCTTTTTTAGCAAAATATTCATTTAAAGCATTTTTATGAAAATTAAAAGCTTTTATTCTTATTTGTTCTTTTTTTAAATATATAAATACCTTATCTGCCCAAATTTCTTCATTTCTAAGATCTAAAAAACCTTTATCACCTTCTGTAATAGAATTTTTTTGAAAATCGAAAATCTTAAAATTTTTCAAAGTAAAATATTCTGTTTCAATTTCATATCTAACTTCTTGAGCCCAAATTAAAAACTTTTTATCACAAATAACTACATCCCCTTTAGCAATAACAATTTCTGGTTTATGAAAAATTTCTATTTTACGAGCTGTAATTTCAAAATGTTTTTTATAGGCAGAGATACCAGAAGATGTATCAAAAATAAGCAGAATTAAAAAAATTATAATAAAATTCCATAAAATCCTAAGCATTTAATCATTTACTTAAAATTTTATTCTTCTTCATTTTCCAAAATTTCCTCTACTTCTTCCTCTCCGGCTTCTAATTCTTTTTCTTGTTCTTCATCTTTCATAAGAAGCATAGTTAAAAATTCACCTACATGAGTTTTTTCTTCTCTTGCTATGTCAAGAAAAACAGTTCTTAAATTTTCATCTTTAGTTATAGCTGCTAATTGCTCATAAAGATTAATAGCGTCAAGTTCTGCAATAATAGCTACTCTAAGCATTTGTTTATCTAAATCTTCTTCTTCAATTTTTGAAACATCAAATGGAATTTTAGAAAGCATTTTTCCCTCCTTTTTTGAAATTAATTTTAGCTTATATAAGTTTAATTTCCAAGTAGAAATTTTATTATCTTTCTATAAATTTTTTTATAGATTGGACACTCTTAGATGGATTTGTTTAAAAGTATCAAGTAGTAAAGATAAATGCTCATAGGATGGATTTATCTTATATCCGTTTACTTCAAAGCATACTAAATAATCTGGATATTTTAAGTAAAGTTGAATGGGCAATCCTCCTTCAGAGACATCTTCTTTAATTAAAAAGTTTTTGAAATGTTCTAAAATTTTTTCATTAATAGCTTCTGGAGATAAAACAATATCTATTTTTCCATTTTTGAAAAATTTTAAATCCTTTAATTCTGCTACATCTTCTACTAAAAGATTTATGTTTTCTTCTTCTTTATCTACTTCAATTTTAAACCAAAGCATTGCTCCTTCTCCTAAAATCTGCATATATTGTTTATATAAATCAGGAAATATCAAAGCTCTTAAAGCTGCTTTTTCATCTTCTATTTTTATTATAGCCATTTTTTCACCGGTCTTAGTGCTTTTTAATTTTATTTCTGAAATTACTCCAGCTATGATTGCTTTTGTTCCTTCCTTAGCATTTTTAATTTTTTCCAAATTATAAGAAGAAAAAATATTAATCCACCTTCTAAATCTTTTTATTGGATGATCAGTAAGATAAAATCCCAGAGCTTCTTTTTCAAAATTTAATTTTTCATCTAAACTCCACTCAGGAACATCTTCTAATTTAAAAGTTGTATCTAAACTAAGTAAAGTTGTTTGTTTAAATAAAGTAGAAAATTTTGTTTGGGTTGAAATAGAAAGAACTGAAGGAAGATTATGTATAAGTTTAGCTCTATTTGATTCTAAACTATCAAATGCTCCTGCTTTAATTAAAGCCTCTATAGTTTTTTTATTTACTTTTTTAGTATCTATTTTATTGCAGAAGTCTATAAAAGATTTATATGGTCTTTTCCTTAAAATTTCATTAACTGCTTCTTCTCCTACATTTTTTATTGCATAAAGTCCTATTCTAATAGAATTATTCTCCACAGAAAATCCAGCTTCACTTTTATTTATATCTGGTGGCAAAATGTTTATTCCCATTTCATTAGCAGTAGATAAATATTTACTTACTTCTTCACTTTTATTAGCCTCGTAGGTAAGGATAGAAGCCATAAAGTAAATAGGATAATGCGCTTTTAAATATGCAGTTTGATATGCAACCAAAGCATAAGCTGCAGAATGGCTTTTATTAAAACCATAGTCAGCAAATTTTTCAATTAAATCAAAAACTTTTTCAGCTATTTCCCGAGGTATATCTCTTTGTATTGAACGAGAAACAAATTCTTCTCTTAAACTTTCCATTAATTCTTTTTGTTTTTTACCTATTGCTCTTCTTAATAAATCTGCCTCTCCCAAAGTATATCCTGCAAAAGCTCTGGCAATCTCCATTACTTGTTCCTGATAAACTATTACCCCATAAGTCTCTTTTAAAATAGGCTCTAAAAGTGGATGTAAATATTCTGGTTTTCTTTTTCCATGTTTTGTTTCAATATATTGATCAACAAGTCCCCCTTCTAAAGGTCCTGGTCTATATAAAGCCAATACTGCTATTAAATCATTAAAATCTGATGGTTTAAGTCTTTTTAATAATTCTTTCATTCCCTCAGATTCTAATTGAAATACCCCTTCAGTTTCTCCTTTTCTTAAAAGTTCAAAAGTTTTTTCATCATTTAAAGGAATATCATTAATATCTAAATCTATTCCTTCATATCTTTTTATCAGTTTTAAAGTATGATCTATAATAGTAAGAGTTTTTAAACCTAAAAAATCAAATTTAATTAAACCTACAGTCTCACAAGACTTCATATCAAATTGAACTAAAATTTCTCCTTCGTCTCCTTTCATTAAAGGTGCTACTTCTATAATGGGTTTCCCTGAAATAACAACACCTGCTGCATGCTGACTTACATGTCTTGGTAATTTTTCCAGTTTTTTAGCTAATTCAAATAGCTGATTTAATTTTTCATTCTTTTGCATTAGTTTTTTAAACTCAGCTCTTTTAAGTTCTTTTTCCAAACTGACATCAATTCCAGGACTTATCATTTTAGCTATAGGATCTATCTCTTTTGGTTTAAACCCAAGCACTCTTCCTACATCTCTTACTACTTGTCTTGCTTTAAGCTGACCAAAGGTTGCAATTTTAGCTATATATTTTTTTCCATAAGTTTTAGCTACATATTCTATTACTTCATCTCTCCTTTCCATACAAAAATCTACATCTATATCTGGAAGACTTGGTCTTTCTTTATTTAAAAACCTCTCAAACAAAAGTCCCCATCTTAAAGGATCCAAGTTAGTAATTCCAAGAGCATAAGCTGTAAGTGATCCTGCAGAAGATCCTCTGCCAGGACCAACAGGAATTCCTTGTGAGCGTGCCCAATCAATAAAATCTGCTACTATTAAAAAATAACTGGCATACCCTTTCTCAATAATAACTTCCATTTCATATTTTAATCTTTCCCAATATTCTTTTTCATCTGCTGAAAGATTTCCTTTTTTCTTAAGCTCTTTTATTCTCTTTTCTAAACCTGCCTTTGCTTTTTTCACAAAATAACTTTCAACACTTTCTCCTTGTGGAATTTTTGCTTTTGGAAATAGAACTTCTCCTGTTTGAATTTCTAAATTTACTTTTTCGAAAATTTCCATAGAATTAGTAACAATTTCTAAGGGAAGATTTTTAAATCTCTCTTTCATCTCTTCTATACTTGCTAAATAAAGCTTATTTGTATTGAATCTAAATCTATCAGGATCAGAAAGTTTATGCCCTGTTTGAATACATAAAAGAACTTCATGAGCTAAAGCATCTTCTTTATCTAAATAATGACAATCTGCTGTAGCAACACATTTAATTCCAAGCTTTTCACTTATTTCTAAAAGAGCTATATTAACCTTTTCTTGTTCTGGTAAATCATTTTTCTGGAGTTCTAAATAAAAATCCTCTCCAAATACTTCTTTATACCATTTTGCAACCTCTATAGCTTTATCAATTTGACCCTTTAAAATAAGTTTAGGTATCTCCCCCTCTAAACAAGCACTCATTGCGATAAGCCCTTGATGATAATTTTTAAGAACTTCTTTATCTATACGTGGTTTATAGTAAAATCCTTCTAAATAAGCGATACTTGCTAATTTCAAGAGATTTTGATATCCTTCTTTATCTTTTGCAAGCAAAACCAAATGTGTTCCTACTTCCCCTTTTTTTGCAGCTTTTTTTTCAAAACGTGAATTCTCAGCTACATAAAATTCACATCCTAAAATAGGCTTTAACCCTGCAGATTTTAATTTAGTATAAAAATGAATAATTCCATATAAAGTCCCATGATCAGTGATAGCACATCCTGGCATTTTATATTCTATTAGTCTTCCTACTAAATCATCTATCCTTATAGCTCCATCAAGGAGACTCCATTCTGTATGAAGATGAAGATGAACAAAATCAGACATAAAACACCTCCCTTTAAATTTCTTAATCAAGAATAACCAGATTGTCTCGATGAATGACTTCTTTGTTTATTCTTTCAGCAGAAATTTTTAATTTTAGAAGTTCTTGAGCAGAAAAGTTTATTAAACCTTTGGCTAAAGGCTTTCCTTTAAGATTTATACATTCAACACAGGCACCCTTAGAAAAATTTCCTTCTACATTTACAATTCCACCAATTAAAAGACTTTTACCATTTTCTAAAATAGCTTTTTCTGCACCTTGATCAATAATTAATTTACCTTCTGGTTTAATATAATATTTTATCCAAAGCTTTCTCATATTAAGTTTTCTTTCTTTAGCCCAAAAGATAGTTCCTACATCTTCTCCACTCCAAAATTTTTCTAAAATTAAAGGTGCTCTTCCTGAAAGAATCACCATAGGTATTCCCATAGAAGTTACCATTTGAGCAGAAAGTAATTTAGAATACATTCCTCCTCTACCTAATCTACCTGGTTTAACTCCTGCCATATTCATTATTTCAGGAGTTATTTCCTCAACTTCTTTAATTCTTTCTGCTTGTGGATTTATTCTTGGATCTTCTCTATAAAGAGAATCTACATCAGATAAGACAATTAAAATATCAGCTTCCACTGTTCCTGCTACTAAAGCTGATAAAATATCATTATCACTAAATCTTATTCCTTCTGTAGTTACTGTATCATTTTCATTTACAATAGGAACTATTTTCCATTTTAAAAGTGTTTCCAATGTTTTTTTAGCATTAAGGTATCTTTCTCTTTGAGAAAGATCTTCACTTGTTAATAAAACCTGGGCTACTTGAATTTCATATTGCTGAAACATATCTTCATAAGCCTGAATTAAAGCTGCTTGTCCAATGGCAGCTAAAGCTTGCTTTTCTGTTAAAGAAATAGGTTTTTTAAAATATTTTAATTTTGCCCTTCCACAAGCAATAGCTCCTGAAGAAACTAAAACTATTTTATAACCTGCTTTATAAAGTTTATTAATTTCATAAGTAAGATTTTGAAGAACTTGATAATCCAATCCTTTATCTTCTTCAGTAATTACAGCACTCCCAACTTTTAAAACAACTTTTTTTACACCACTTAATAAATTTTGAATTTTTTCTTTCCTATCCATATTAGATTAATTCTATTAGATTAATTCTAAACTTTTTAAAAATTTTTAAAAGCTCTTCTAAACTATTGATATTCTTTAGTTTCTTTTATCCTTTTAAGCTCATTCCACATAGCATAAATCAAATCAATTACACCTTGCCCTGTTACTGCTGAAATCGGGTATATTTTTTCATAATCTTTTTTCTCAAAAAGTTTTACTATATCTCTAATTTTTTCTGGATCAGGTATAAGATCTATTTTATTTAAAGCAATAAAATATTCTTTTTCTAAAAGTTGAGGGTTAAAAAGTTTTAATTCATTTTTTAGAATTTGATAGTCCTTTATTACTTCTTTTTCTTTAGAAATATCAAGCATATAAAGAATTATTCTTGTTCTTTCTATATGTTTTAAAAATTCATGCCCTAAACCAATACCTTTATGAGCTCCTTCTATTAATCCTGGAATATCTGCTACAATAAATGTATTTCCATCAAAAAGTTTTACTACTCCTAAATTAGGTTCTAAAGTTGTAAAAGGATAATCTGCTATTTTAGGTTTAGCAGCTGATATTCTACTAAGCAAAGTTGATTTTCCTACATTAGGAAACCCTACTAATCCTACATCTGCAATAAGTTTTAATTCTAAAATAAGCCATCTTTCTTCACCTGGAGTTCCTGGTTCTGCAATTCTGGGTGCCTGTCTGATTGATGTTGCAAAATGTGCATTTCCTCTTCCTCCTTTTCCTCCACGAGCAACTACTAAAGTTTGTCCAGGTCTTATTAAATCTCCTAATATTTCCCCTGTTTCTGCATCTTTAACAATTGTTCCTACAGGAACCTTTAGAATCAAATCTTCTCCATCTCTTCCTTTCTTTTTTTTACCCATTCCAGGCTTACCATTTTCTGCACGAAAATGAACTCGATGATAAAAATCATAAAGAGTATGAATTTGAGGATCAGCAACTAAAATAACATCCCCTCCGTCCCCTCCATCTCCTCCATCTGGACCACCTTTGGGAACATATTTTTCTCTTCTAAAACTGATACATCCAGCACCTCCGTCTCCAGCTTTTACATAAATCTTTGCCTGATCTACAAATCTTGCCATTTTTGATTTTATTTTCTTTCATCTTTGTATTTAAAATACTTCTCAAATAATTTAATAAATTTTCCTGTATTAAAGTTATCATTTTTTAAATTTAAATTAGAAAAAGGTATTTCAGCTCTTGCCTTTTCTCTATGTCCACCTGCTAAACCTATATCTTTAAAAAGCCTCATTGCTAATTTCCCTGCATCCTTTCTATACCCGTCACATCTTATTATAATTATTAAATTTTTTTTATATTCTCCTCCAACAAATACCCAAGATGTATCATAAATTTTATTCAAAAAATCAGCTATTAAAACAAGAATGTCTGTATTAAAAACTTTGCCTATATAAGCAAAAATTCTATTTTTTTGAAATTTAAGTTGATCTAAAGCTATTTTAAAATACTTAAGTTCTGAACGTCTAAGATGTGAGCTTTCTATTTTATTTAATAGGTGTTTATTCATGCGTTTATATAATTTCTGAAAAGCCATTACATCTTGTGGATTAGCGCTTTTTTCAAAATTGTCAGTATCAACTTTTATTCCGTAAATTAAAGCTGTTGCTAAATGAACTGAGGGTTTTATTTTTAATGTCTTTAAATATTCAAATAAAATTGTTGATGTAGCCCCATATTCTGGTCGAATATCAATATATTCAGCTTCCCAATTATCTGTAAGTGGATGATGATCAATAACTGCAGTAAATTTTATATTTTTAAATTCTTCTCTATGTGAAGGCTGAGAATCTACTAATATGAATTTATTATATAAATCTAAAAGTTGAGATGAAAATTTTATTAAAGGTATTTTTAAAATATCTATCATTACTTGATTGTTTAACCTTGTTATCTCATTCACATTAGAAATCATTATTTTTTCTACTTTATGTTGCAAGATTCGCTTTAAAGCTAAAGCACAAGCTAAGGCATCTGGATCTGCCCAAATAAGAATTAATACTTTATCCTCTTTTTTAAAAAGTTTTAAAAAGTAATTAACTCTTTCTCTGTTAGACCTAAATCTTAATTTTTTATTATTTGATTTATTCATTAAAAATTAGTGATAAAGCCTAATATTTTCTATTTCTTGTAAATAATTTTTTAAATTATAATACAGGTAAAAATCAAGGTCAATTTCTTCTTTTCCCTCTAACCATTTAAGAATTTGTGAATTACCAATAAGAATTTCTATAGGTTTTTTTTCTCTTTCAAATTCATATGGCTTTTCTAAAAATTTAAACTCTTCATAATTTTCCTTAATAACTTTAAGTATTAAAAGGGTTGTTTTTACTGGTTTGAATTTACGGTAATCAAAAACATGTATTTGAAATCCATAACATCTCTTTTCTTTCCACTTGTCAAAAACTGGCTCAAAAGCAATGGGTCTTAAAATAAATCCGTCTTTTTCTGGTTTAAAAATTTTTTGAAAGAGAAAAACAAGTTTTTTAACATTTAAATAAGGTGCTCCAAAAATTAAAAAAGGATTAGTAGTTCCTCTTCCTTCAGAAAGATTTGTTCCTTCCAGTAAGACCTGTCCTGGATAAACAAGAGCAGTTTCCCAGGTGGGCATATTAGGAGATGGAAAAATCCAAGGACGTTGAGTTTCAGGAAATAAAAATTCTTTTTTATATCCTTTCATTTTTATAATTTCCAAATTAAGGTGTTTAAAATTGCGATTTTTAAACAAATTTGCCAACTCTCCTATAGTTAAACCATGCCTCATAGGCAGTATATCCATTCCCACAAAAGAACGATAAAAAGACTCTAAAAGTGGTCCTTCAATTTGAGAACCAATTGGATTGGGTCTATCTAAAATAACTATCTTTTTTTCTTTTTTTTCACAAGCCTTCATTAAAAGATATAAACTCCATATATAAGTATAAACCCTGCATCCTACTTCTTGTAAATCCACAAAAACTACATCTATTTTATCCAAATGCTCATCTTCTGGTTTAAGTCTTGGGCCATAAAGACTTATCACAGGAGTTTGAGTAAAAGGTTCTATTTCATCTTCTGAACTTACCATATTTGCTTGTTTTTCAGAAAATAGACCATGCTGAGGAGAAAAAATAAATTTAAAATTTTTTTTAAAATACTCTTTAAAT
>Ga0190308_1000614_pt1 | contig 11059 bp, 10 predicted proteins | sample 48700756_MG_FD_165050 | JGI IMG/M metagenome (GOLD analysis project Ga0190308, IMG submission 165050) | Hydrothermal vent sediment bacterial communities from Southern Trench, Guaymas Basin, Mexico - 4870-07-5-6_MG | ecosystem: Environmental > Aquatic > Marine > Hydrothermal vents > Sediment ...
CATTTTTGTCTATACATTAATATACACGGTTAGTTGAAGATAAAAAATATTAGGAAATATAAAGAATTAAAATCTTAACATTACTCTTACACATTTAGGGGAATGATATGAGCAAAGATATGTCTCCAGAAGAATTAGTAAAATATCTTATCAACTTATGGGGAAAAGAGATATCAAGCGATGAACTCCAAGAGATAGATGGGGCTAAAATCAAATCACTAATTAATACGATAGAAGTAGAAGCAAATAGAATCGAAGAATTAAAAAATGAGTTAACTAAAGACGTCGTTAAGCGTGAAATTGATTTATTGAGGTTTATATGTGAAGATATCTGGAGCGTAAGAACAGAGAAAATAATAGCAGCATTATTGAATGGCGATACAATTAATCTTGAAAACTTATTATTACATGAAAAAAAGATTCTCTCTGCAATAAAAAGTATGATCTCTATTAATCCCTTAAAGAATGTTAACGAATATGTTTCTGATGAAAATTTAGATAACGTGGTCGATGAAGAAATAAAAGTACGTAAAAAAGATTTTGAATACATATTACTGCTGGCAAGCGATAATGTTCCAATGTTTACGGGGTTAGATGGGGTCATTTACAGAGGTATATATAAGGGTGACATAGTGATGATTCCAAGAATTAATTATAACTATTTTAAGAAGATTAAGTTTACTTCTCTTAATTAATTCATTAAAGTAACAATAAAGGTACTTACGCGAAGTTACCTTTTAATCTGAATTTCAACTTATATTTTTATATATTGTAAATAGCCATAACTGCATAAGTGACATTCTATCAATTTTAGATAAGTGGTGTCTAACTTGGTCAAGAAAAAAATCCCAGCAAGAGAATTCATAATAAAGCTAAGAGAGGCTGTTATTAATATAGTAAAGATTACAAGGGATTTGCAAGCTAGCGTCTCAGAAATACAAGATAGATTAGCAAGATTAGAGAAGAGCATCCAGCACTTGGATTCACGAGTAAAACGGATTGAAGATAGCATATTACCCTCAGCTCCGCAAGCAGTCACAAAGGAGCCCGAGATACCCACAATAGAAGAGGAAACTGAGATGCTTGGAGAACCGGAGTTTATAGAGTTAGCGAAGGAGCTAGGAGTAGAGTTAACAGAATCGAAAAAATCTACTGAGGAAATTCCTGCACCACCTCCAGTTCCTCCTATAGAGAAAACAGAAGAAGTAAGGAAACCAGAGAGAAAAGAGGAATCCGAGATGGGTTTAAGCATTATACGACGAGGAGAAGAAGCTAAGACAGAGGAGTTGAAAAAAGAAAAAGATGAATTATTAAAGGCTCTAGAGGAACTAGATATAATATAGGAAAACAGAAAACATTGGATAGAATACAACAATTAGATAACGATATTTTATAACATCTATTATTATATTCATGTTATAGAGTTTTTCCACAAATCTCATCTTCACTTAATATTGAAGAAATGATTTTTATGTAAATAACTCAGATAGATCTTCGGATGGCTGTTCCTTCTGAGTTTCCTTCATAAGTTTCTCTTGCATTTTTCTAAGCATATCTGTAGTAGCGGCAATTTCCTTTTCAATTTCCTCTAAGCTTACGGGCAGATCCAAGATTTCTATGACTTTCTTAGCTAAACGTAAGGCTTGTTCTCTGTTTATAACACCTTTCTCCGTAGGAGCAAATATAGCTGCAGCTGGAATATCCCTATGCGTTGCATAAGTTAGAAATAATGCTACCCCTCCGGTTACAAATATTCCTTTTGGAGCTGCTGCTAGATTCCATTTCTTGTTATTTGCGACTATATTAGATCTAAATGCATCATTAGCGACATAGACTAAGCGTGCATCATCTAGATCTGGAAATGCCGTAATATCAATGCCTCCCATTAGTAAAATATACCTCAAATTAGCTTTTTTGGCAAGTTTTGTTATTTCATCTGCTAGTAAGGCTTGTTCCTCTAATGTTGGTTGAAACCTTATTAATAATAGAATTGCATCATTAATCTCTATTAGTTCGTAAGGAGAACCAAAAGACCCATCATTTAACACTTCGACGAAGGGGGGCATAATCCTACTAACGATGTAACCAATTTTTTTACCTAATCCTTGCTTTAATGCGCTTTCTGCTATGTATCTAACTGTCAAATGACCTATGCTACCTAACCCATGAAAACCAGTAATCAAGACTTTGTTTTTTAGTCTATTTATGTCGTCTACCACTATTTTAAGACCATCTGTTTTTCTATCTGAATTCAATGAATTCGATTTTTCTAGCATTTTTCACACCTTAGTTCTAAAAAAATTCTGGTTGTATATTTAACTTAATCTAGTTCTAAACATGCTAAATCATTATCCATGTTTGATAATGCTTCATGTTGTCAAAATACCATGAAAACAAATAAAAATCTACTAGATATCATTTAGTAGCAGGCTGTGAATGCCTAGATTTTAACTCTTACTTATGATGAATATTCCCGTAGGTAATTTTCCATATCTAAATATTTTTCTTATGAAAAAATTAGCGTTCATTTTTTGAAGTATTGTGTTTAGTAGTTTTATCTCGGAAGAAATTATTATTCCTTGGCCACCTATCGCCAATACCTCGAATATACCATTTAGAAACCTGTGATAAAATTTACTCAATTTACTTTTATTTGGTAGTTTATAGGGAGGATTTGCAATTATTTTGTCTATAGAATTAGGCTTAAAGTAATTAGATAAACGCTCTGCATTTCCATGTGTGAAAATTATCGTATCGTCGACACCTGCATGTTTAGCATTAGCTTTAGCTCCATCTACATGGCGTGGATTTATATCTAAGCCATAAATGCGCAATTGCTTGTCAGTATTGATCGATCTCATAACTTTTCTTCTAATATTATCTATTGTCTCACGATCTAGAATTTTTAATTTATAAAACGCATACTCATTGGCTCTAAATCTTACTGGAGGAACATTTCTAGCAAATAACGCTGCCTCAATTGGTATTGTACCGCCTCCACACGTAGGATCTAAGAGTATTTCTTCTCTTCTCCAATTAGATATACGAACTAGCAAATAGGCTAGCGTTGTTTTCAACGGCATTGGATGATTATAAACCCTATATCTTCTAATGTGCAAAGATAAACCGCTTGTGTCAATTCCCAGGACAAATTGTTTATTTATTAACTCAGCTATTATTCTGATATCTGGATTGCTCAAATTTACTTTTACATTTAACCCCATATTTCTATTAGCATTATCTATTATTGTTTCTCCTATTACTCTGGATATGTCTAGGGAAGTAAATTTATGGGCTCCTACTCTATCAGACTTAACAGCGAATGTTTGATTCCTTGCGATAAACTGGGCCCAATCTATTTCATTAGTTATTTCTTTTATTTGCTCTAATGTGTCTACATCCCTCTTATATGCTAGTAATATAATAACTCTATTGATAGATCTAGCAGCAAAGTTTAGTAAAGGGATTAATTCAAGAGATCCATCAAAAAATATTTTTCCTTTCAATTTGTTTGTGACACAGTTTAAATTAAATTGTGTCTTTAGATCCATTGCAACAATGTCCTCTAGACCGCGTTCTGTTGTCGCGTAAAACTTTATTTTTTTCGTATTTCATCGCCCCCATTATGCTCTGGTATGCTAAATTTAAAGAGAATATAAAGTCGTCGACAGTTCTTCTAAAACTATCTATGGTTCCTTTACTTTTATTTAACTCGCTTATCTCTGATTCAAAAACTAATTTGCATTGTCTTATTTGTTGCTTGATTTTAATATTCTTCGGCGCTAATTTATTCTCAATATTTGTAGACTCATGTAGAGCTTTCAATATTGAATGTTCTTTGTACCTAATTGTAATTTTTACTGATATCTTATCAATCATTTTGATTCACTGAACAGTCTTCTCTCTAAGCTCTCTGAGGATTTTAATAAAGCTATCTTTTTGTTCGAAAGGGATATAAGCTCCCGCAGCTTCTTCATGTCCACCACCTTCCCCGCAACCCAACTTTGATAATGTCTGTCTAAGCAGATAGAGAAGGTCTTTAACTTTAGAGTTTCTTAATTTCCTTAATGATATCTTTACTAGGTTTTCAATTCTTTTACTAAAAACTACTAGTATGTCTCCATCAACAATATTTTGCGACATAATTGATGCAACGGTGCTAGTTAGATTTTCTTCTAACCAGTTTTCTCCATCGATTACTTTGATTTTACCGAAGCTAGATATGTTTTCCTTCGCTTTCTTAATTGCTTCAGAAATAGAGTATCTATATTTCTTGTACAATGTTATTGCTTTATCATAAAATTTTTCTTTATTTCCAATAATCAATGCTGCTCCAATATTCGGTTGACCTAGTTTTCCACAAGCGTTTAATAGAGTTGAGAATTCCCTTGCATCAATTAACATTGGTTTATCCTCATCTTTTATTAAGTAAACATACCCTATAAGCATGTTCTTTATTTCTTCTACACTTACTCTCTCGCCAAAGGAAATAGATATTCTTTCAATAAGCTTTTCTAATAGCAATGATTTTTGTTTTTCGTTTAAATCATCTAGAGTTATATTATCCATATCTAATCTTCCAGCTCCTAAACCAATATTAGTTATGAATTTTAATGAGCCTTCTAGACTTCCAGTTATACCGGGAAGTATTGGGGTATATGTCTCAGCTAAAGCTTGATATAAGGGTTTGGATTTCCTTCCCAAAATTAGCAAATCAATTTTTTCCTCTATTATTCCATTTTCTTTTCCTACGTTAGCGATTAAAGCATTTAAGCTAACTAATGATCTTTTGTCACCTACATCCTGATTATCTCCTAAGGCGCCTATAATTGCGTATTTTGATAATTTAATAACATCTTTTATCTCCTTAGAGAAGACATGTGCTAGGAGATATAATATGCCAGAAGAACTTATTTCATAACTACCGTTATATCCGTAAATTCTAGGGTTTATGTGGATTAATTTAAATGGGGCGTTTTTTTCAATCAAAGAGATATTTCCTTGAGGCAGATGATGATCAAAAATAAATACTTCATGAGCTTTCTTTAAGGTACGTGAGATGATATCTAAATGACTACTCCCGAAATCACAGAAGATAATATCTTTCGGATCAGCCTCATTAGCAAATTGTTCTAGAAAATTAATGTCTAATTTATTCACGAATCTAAGAATAAATGGTTTATCAATGAGATGAAGCAATCTAGCGAGAATACCTGCACAGGTTATTCCATCTGAATCGATATGAGAAAATACATATATGATATCGTCCGACATATTTAATCGTCTTGCTGCTATTTTAATCGCGTTAACGAGCGATAGAAAGTCTTTCAATGAGCTATTCATTTAACTCTCTCCAAAACATTTGCGTTTAAGCTTAATCTAACTAGTCATCAAATGGCTGATGTATTAATATATTTCCATAAGTAATTTAACAACTTTCTAACTTTTAATAAATTATCTAAACCAACTCTCTTTCTTTGTAGCACAGCACTAATTAGAAGCTCCTCATTATTTTTATTTAACGCGTTCATCTTCTTAGCGAAGTAATATTTAACGATTTCTGTTATAGCGTCGCTTGCAGATTCAAAATGAAGTAATTCCTGTAAGTATAGATTTAATCTAAAAACTTTCATAGAGTCTAACTTCAACCTGAAATTAGGGATGGATGGCCCACTTCTAATTATTATTCTTAATGAGGCAGGGTTTAGATTTCTATACGTTGTTGCAGCTTCATCTAATAACCTTAGCTTTAGATTAATATGGACTTGCTCTATAATCTCAGTGGTTTTGCTGTCTAGTGGCTTAACCACAATTATTGTGTGTTCCCCGGTTTTTCTATTAACCTTGGGACTCATGTGTACTGGTAAATAACCATTTTTTATCCAAAAACGCAATAGTTCGGGGTAAGCGCTGAATCCAGCGCCGATCCAAGAAATCTGTTCATTTATAGCGATTTCTTCTAGTAATTGCAGGGCTCTGCTACCTAAACCTATCCTAGTTAAATTTGGATGTGTTGCAATTCTCACAATTCTCCATCCCTTTGTATGAAGAAAATCTATAATACCATAGTACTTAAACAATTTATCTGGAATTATGTGGCTGCTTGGAGATTCTTTGTAGAAAATATGAAAATCTTTATCCCTAATATCTCCTTCCTTAGATATTTGAATAGCAACGAGTATTTTGTCTTTAAAATTAAGTGAAAAAACTTTGTGGTGAGGGGCATCCCCTAGCATTAGTAGGTCATTTGGGTTATTTCTATAATGAGCAGCTACTAGAATACCAAACAAAGACTTCAATTTATTATCATTAAAGAGTAATTTGAAGGGATTGTGATTAATTAAATGCGTATTATCGATTTGGCCTGCTAATTCATCTTTGATTATTTCATCAGGCTCGGCATCCAGCATAAGAGAGGAAAAGAGCCATTTTTCAACTGGATCGTTATTAGCATATCTAATTGGTCTTTTTAGTTTGATCCATAAAAATGAAGGGTTTTTATTTCGTAATAGTGACATGAACCTAACAGAGAATGATCTCCCAGTACCTTCATACCCATGGATAGTTGTTGAGAAGATTATTTTACTGAACTTGTTTAGAAATTCTACAAGAAGTGGAAACGGTAATCCAGCAGCCTCATCTATGACAAGTAAGTCAGCTTCACTATGCATTACATCAAAGGGGTTTTTATATGCAGCTTTAATTATAGGGCTTTTGAAAACTAATGATTTCTCATCAAATCTATACGTTATTCCTAATTTGTCATGTGAGTTTTTCAGAAAGTTAAATAACTCAAGAACATTTTCTTTTTCGGGTGAGGAAATAATGACACTTAAGAGTTCCTCGCTATTGTAACCAATGCCAGTAAGGCCTATACCAATCACAGATGATTTTCCTCGGCCTCGATCAGCTGTTATTAATATATGGGATTTAGAATTAATTTTCTCTAGAGCATTTAATGCATTAATTTGATCTTGTGTTAAGCACATTTCGTATAATTTAATAGGAAATATTTTTTCTGTAGGGTACCTTAGCTTATTTTCTTCAGTAGGAGTATAGCTAATGTTAGTGTTTTTATGAGTCTTAATAAAGCTTTTCGAGTATGTAGAGTAAAGTAAAATACCATCTGACTCTAACGCTTTAATAAGTATTCGTCTTCGAAGTAGATCCCTAGGGTGCTCGCTTATTCCAACTGGTTGCAATCTTTCTATATACTTTTTTGAAGTTAAGTATGTTATAGGCATTAATAAGAAAATTAAACCACCACCCCTAATTGATCCAATAACTCGACTTAAAGATATTACATCTGGAAAATCCATGAGATCTATTATTGCATTATCAAAAGTCATACCTAATATTCTTTTTGTTTCTTTATGAGTCATATAAGTAAAATCTCGATTTTCTCCCATGTGTTCTCTAATAATCTCTCTATCAGACACAATTATGGTTTTCTCATCTTTCATCTCAATGAAGGCTTTAAATATGTCATTAATATCCTCTTCGCCTAAGATAATAAATAATCGCCGCTCAAATAATTTTCTGGCTTCTTCCTTTGTGTGTTTAATAACCTCATAGATGCTGCGCTTAGTCATTAAAGCTCACATGTAAATGAATCACTAAATTCTTATACCCATATGTAATTAACTGGATAATACGCATAAATTGCACAATATTTATATCTATCAGTGTACGAATATTATTACTAGCAACATGTAAGTAGTTAAATGATTCACTAGCAATTGATTGTAGGATATTAAAATGTCAAACCTACAGAATCTATATGACGCTATTACGAGGATGCTTTCCGAGATAATAAATATAGATGAAAACATACTATGTGTCCTCATCGCCACAAGATCGGGACAACTAATTGATTATGTTGCGTCAAAAGATTTCTACGATAAAGTAGAAGGATCTGTATCTTTCGACGAATTAGCTGCAACTATTGCAGCAATGTATGGCGCTAGCTTAGCAACTGGAACAGAATTTAATTTAGGAGACACAGATGCTGTGCTCACAGAATTCATGAATGGTCGAATAGTAATTATCTCCTGTGGTAATGACGCATTACTAGCTATTACATCAGAGAGAAATATCCCTCTTGGTAACATAAGATTGCTTGCCAAGAAATATTCCCAGAGATTATCTGACTTAATTAAGAAATTATTTGTGGCTATTGATGAAGAAATAAAAATGGCTAAGCCAGAAAAGATTGAATTTCTCTGAGCGCTCAAGCATGTAATATTTTTATTTAGAATCTAATTCTTAAGTAAATTCCTTGAAATGCTTTATAAGATTTCATTGATTGACGATTTTATGAGATTTAACTGACTTTTTAAGATTTTATAGAGTAAATCTTAAATATAATTAAAACCATTTTTTAACACAACTTTGGTAGACCAATAATAATTCAATCTAAAAATTTTTAAGTGGTGAGATTATAATGGCAACACCTGAACCTCAAGCAATTCCTGTTCTAGTATTAAAGGAAGGCACTGCACGTACAAAAGGAAAGGAAGCACTTTTTAATAATATATTAGCGGGCAAGGTTCTTGCAGAGATCATGAGAACCTCGCTAGGCCCTAAAGGAATGGATAAAATGCTAGTTGATCAATTCGGCGACATAACAATCACTAATGATGGAGCTACAATTCTAGATGAAATCGATATAGTCCATCCAGGAGCAAAATTCATAGCTAAGCTAGCTAAATCACAAGATATTGAGGTAGGAGACGGAACAACCACAACTGTAGTTCTTGCCGGGGAGTTATTATCTCAAGCTGAAGACTTGCTAAAAGAGGATATTCATCCAACGATAATAATAGATGGGTATCAAAAAGCAGTAAAAAAGGCGTTAGAGATACTAGATGAAATCTCTATTCCAGTTGATTTAAATAATAAAGAGATGGTTAAAGAGATCAGTAAGACAGCAATAGCAAGTAAGATTCTGGCAGGAGTATCAGATCATTTTGTGAATCTTGCGATAAAGGCTGTAGAAGCAGTAAAGAGGGAAGAGAATGGTAAATTAAAGATTCCTCTAGGAGATATCAAGATCGAAAAAAGAGAAGGAGGCTCTTTAGAGGATTCAGAGTTAATTAATGGCATAATCCTAGACAAGGAGGTTGTTCACCATAGAATGCCAAGAAAAATTGAAGATGCAAAAATAGCCTTAATTGCTTATGCTCTAGAGCTAGAAAAACCAGAGACAGCAGACGTAAATGTCATGATGGACGCAGATACCGTTGAATCCTTATTGAGATGGGAGAAAGAGAAATTAAGAGAGATGGCTGAGAAAATAATAAACAGTGGTGCTAATGTGGTCTTTTGTCAGAAAGGCATTGATGATATAGTCCAGCACTACTTAGCTAAAAATGGGATCCTAGCTGTTAGAAGAGTGAAGAAGAGTGATATGGAAAAGCTAGCTAAGGCAACGGGTGGTAAAATAATTATGAATGATGAGTTCTTAACACCTGATGCGTTAGGATATGCAAAAGTAGTCGAAGAGAGGAAAATCGGAGATGAGAACATGATCTTTGTTAGAGGCTGTAAGAATCCAAAAGCAGTAAGTATATTAATTAGAGGCGGTACTAAACTAATAGTTGAGGAAGCAGAGAGATCCCTGAATGACCTATTAAACACTGTAAGAAACATATATTTAGAACCAAAAGTTGTTGCAGCAGGTGGAGCACCAGAATTAGAAATAGCTATGAGGCTAGAAAAATATGCAGATGAAGTGGGTGGAAAAGAGAGCCTAGCGATCAGAGCATTTGCAAGAGCAATTCAGAGCATTCCATCGACGCTAATAGAAACAGCTGGACTAGATGTAGTTGAAACACTAGAAGAATTAAGAACCCATCATGCTCAGGGTAACGTTAATTACGGAATTGACGTAATAAATGGCAAAATAAGTGATATGGCTGAGTCAAAGTTATTCGATCCAGTTAGAGTAAAGAAAAACGCGATAGAGAGCGCTACAGAAGCTGCATTAATGGTTCTACGGATTGATGATGTAATTGCTGCAAAAGAAGCCTTCGAAGCCAAAAAAGAGGAAGGAAAAACAGGTGGGACAGAAGAAAGCGATTAAACTTTAAGGAGTTAGATTTTTGGGTTTTTAATTAATTACTAGCTTTTTTATTAAATCTCAACTATTTAGTTCTAAGATTTAATACGGCATTAGAAAGGAGTGATACTTAATTAGAGTACCTAATCTCTTAATTTTCCACGCTTTTTATACATAAATTCAAGAGAAAATCCTTAAAGTCTATTTTTTTAATGAAGTTTAGTATTGAGCAATTTAGACTTAACCTTTAAAAAATAGTGCATGATGTTTAAAATAACTAATTACTGAATAATAACCTGGTTTATCAAGGGAGTTGTTTATTATGAATGAGTCTGAGGAAGTACCATTAATTCTTTGGGAAGTTAAGAGAATGTTAGAAAAAAGAAAAGGAGATGCATCTCAATGGGACAAAGCTGATCAAAGGCGGGTATATGAGCACGCTGATAAATTCAATAGATTAGAAATCGATGATGCATTAGAATTGCTCGATAAATTAATTAATAAGAACAATATACCTCGAGTCATAGCTGCTCAGATAACAGATACCTTACCTGTTACTATAGATGAATTAGATGCAATTTTTAAGGCGATCGAAGAGATAGCTCATCAAGCAAAATTGCAAAGTGAGAGTGAGTTACCAAGCTATGTAAGAGATATCATTCATTTTTATGAAAAATTAGAAGCTATGAGTAAAGATGAGAGAGAGGCATTCCAGAAGAAATTACTTGAATTACTAAGGGACTTCTGGAAGAAGTCAAGAAGACTGACAGAAAAAGCTATGAAGGAATCTAAGGAGTGAGTACAATTATGGTTCATAAAAATAAGTTAATTGATCTCGATCTGTTTTGGAAAACATGGTTACAAATTGCAGAGGAAAACGAAAACGGTGCCGCGATTATCGTTGAAGGCAAAAAAGATTACTATGCTATAAGGAGTTTAAGAGCAAGGGGTTTAATTCTAATGCTAAACACGATGGGATATAGTAAATTAGTAGATTAC
>Ga0190308_1000615_pt1 | contig 11058 bp, 9 predicted proteins | sample 48700756_MG_FD_165050 | JGI IMG/M metagenome (GOLD analysis project Ga0190308, IMG submission 165050) | Hydrothermal vent sediment bacterial communities from Southern Trench, Guaymas Basin, Mexico - 4870-07-5-6_MG | ecosystem: Environmental > Aquatic > Marine > Hydrothermal vents > Sediment ...
ATATTAAAACTCCAGCATACATCGGAAACCTAATTTTTAAGATAAATACAAAATTAGATTATAAGTTAATAAGAGATATTTTAATAACTCTTAAAATTGGAGAGATTATTGGAATTGGAAAAAATGCAAGTGCTGGATTAGGTCGATATAATTTTAGATTATTGAATAAAATTAACTAAATCTGATAACAAATAAAAAAATTTATATTTCTAAAAAGTAATATTTAACTATGTCATATAGAAGATCTCTGGATAAAATGTCTGAAACAGAGATAGTGGATTTTGCAAAGAATCAGGCAAGAAGGCTTTCAGAAGACTTTTCGAAAACAGCATTAAGAAAATTTCATTATATAATTTCTTCTTCATTAAAGGAAAAGAATCCTCAAAAGTTGAAAATTAATATGAATCGAGCTAGAGTTCAATTAGCGTATTTTATTGGAAGAAGAGGGAGAAGGACGGAGAAAGAATTGTATAATATGCTAGATCCTGTGTTGAGAACTATCTCCTATGGAGGTCAAAATGCATACCAATTACTTACAAAAGTAAAATTGTTCATAGATGCATTAGTAGCTTTCTCAGAATTCTATAGAAGGTGATAATTATGGAAGAAAAAAGTATAAATTTAAAACTTAAAGGAGTAATAAGTATAAAATCTACTTTAGTAAACTTAACAGGACTATTGATTGGAAGCGGTGGAGGAAAATTAGAGATAGGAGAAATGGATATTGAACCCCTTTTTACCTATTATAAATATAAAATAAAGTATGCAGATCAAAAGTCTAAAGAAGAAGAAAGGGAAATCGAGGTCCCAATCATCCCAGGTTCTTCTCTAAAAGGAAGAATGAGATCACTACTTGAACTTGTCTTAAATGTGCCTCTTTATTCTGATGGAAAAATAGTTCAACATTTCGGTGTAAGTAGTTATGAGGAATTTAAGAATATGAGCAAATGTCTTGACCCTAAATGTCCTATATGCTCATTTTTTGGAAGACCGAGTGTACAGATTGGAAATTATATTAGTAGATTACATCAAGACACAGAAATCGATCCTCTATTAATAGATAAGTTAGAAAAACAATTAAAAGATTTTCAAAAATTAACTGCACCTACACGAATGATTGTTCGTGACGCTGTTCCATCAGTTGATTATATTAATAAATTGGCAAGTGAAAAAGCTGGATATGATATTGGAAGAGATGATTTCCTTGAAATAAAGCCTGAAAACAGAATAGACAGAGTTACTTCAGCAGCTGATCCTAGAACGTTTGCAAGAATTAAACCTTATGTGGAATTTGATTCTGAAATAATATTTAATATATACTTTGATTTTGATCTAGATAACTTTAAGAAAATTGTTTCTGGGCTTTCATTATTAGAAAAATCTTATCTAGGAGCAGCAGGATCAAGAGGATATGGGAAAATAAAGTTTAAAAATATAAAGATGACATTAATACCAGTGAAAAGTATTCTTGGCGAAGAAGAGATAAAGAAAGTATTTGAATTTGATGACGTTGATTCTCTTTTATCAAAAATAGATGAAATTATTGAAGTTGCTAGGAAAATGTTTTTTAGTGAATAAAGTTGATTCAGAAAACGGTAGTTATAAAGTTTTCATCTCCAGTACATATGGGTGAAAGAGGAATAGGTATTGAGGAGGCTAGTCCTTATATACGCTCTGATACACTTTATGGAGCCATAATTTCAACAATATCTACATTTTATGGTGAAGACATTGCAGATGAAATAGTTAAATGTTTTCTTGAGGGTAAACCGCCATTTTTAGTTTCCTCATTATTTCCGGTACTTCAAGAAGAATATATGTTACCTATACCCTTATCCTTATTTAAAATATTGCGTGAAACTTCTATAGATATTAAAGCAATAGGGATTTTAAAACATATACAGTATGTAAGCATTGATTTCTTTAAGAAATATGTTAATGGTAGTAAAATAGGTTTAACTATAAAGGAAGAAACGAAAGAAAAAAGATATTTAGAATTTAATATTGAAGGAGAGGTCTATAGAGGAGTTCCTGAAGGTTGGGGTTATGGAGTAATAGTAAAGAAAAATATTATAGAAGGAAAGGAAAATTATATTTCATTTCGAAAAAGTAAGTTTCCAAAGAATAGGTTGGATAGAATTAGTTTAGCATCAGATATCTTCTATGTCGGCTTAATAGATTTCAATTGTAAACACTATTTTATACTCCACGTGGAGAAAGATTACTTCAATACTATTATTACTGCAATAAAAATGTTAGGATACCTTGGTTTAGGTGGAGAAAGAACCTATGGTTATGGTAGATTCAGAGTAGAAAAAATATTGGATGAACCTAAAATACCTTCAAATGAAAATGGAAAGTATCTAATTAATCTATCACTATATTTACCCAGTGAGAGAGAAATAATTGTCATTAAAGACAGAATTGAGGATATCTTCTATAGACTCCATCTAAGAGTAGGAAGTTATTCTGGAACAGGATTAGCTAGAAGGGATATATTTGTATTTAGTGAGGGAAGTGTTCTTCCTTCGAATAACTTTAACTTTATTGGTAGTCATATATTAGAACAAGATAATAGTGGTAAGTCAATAAGAATATATTATCCTATATTTGTCAAATCCTCTAGGTGATAAAATGTCCTATAAATTTTCTCTAAAACTAAATATTTTGACACCTACCATAATTGCAAATGGAAATATCATTTCCCCAATAGAATATATTATTGTAAATAAAAGGTATTATAGAATGTCTGAGAAGGTATATGAAAAGATACTAGACAAATACTCAACCAATCTTAATAGAAGTATATATCAACTCTTAAATGGAAAAATAGATCCTTACATATTCAATATATTAAAAAAGCATGCTAAGGAATATTCTATTTATTCAATGCCCATCGATACAAGTAAAACTGAAGGAACTATAATTGAGCATTTTAAGAACTATAATTATACAACCATTATCCCATCTTCTACCATCAAAGGATTTATAAGAACATCATTATTATACTATATGTTAAAGAAAAACGTTAATCTTCTTATTAAAGCTTGCAATAGAATTGAAGAAACTTTATCTGAAATAAATACATCATTATTACTGGGAAATTTTTATCGAGCTAGAAGAGAAGCAAAAAGAGTTAGCGAAGAAATTGAGAAAATGGTTTTCAGAGTCGGAAATGCTGACATATTAAAGAATTTAAGAATATTTTTAAATAAAGTTAATAATCTAGAAAATGTTTTATCTGAACTAAAAGTTATAAATAGAAACAATAAACAAACTATATCACAGCAATTAGCCGAATTTATAAGAAAAGGCTCATTTGAATATATTGCTTTAGTAAATATAGATAAGTATAAAATATATAATGAGGATGATATTGAACAATACAATTTGTATATAGAAAAAACAAGAAAAATGCTGGACAAGGATACTCTATTTGACGCTTTAAAAACGTATTCAAGAGATATTTTTGATTATGAAAAAGACTTATTAAAGGAGATCTATAATAATGTAGATAACTTTGAACGATTTTTCAACAAGAGAAGCTTTGTTATACGAATAGGATTCGGATCTGGACATCTATGGAAAACTATAATTCTATTGCTTATTAAAAACAATAAATCTCTCTATGATAAATTGAAAGACACCATGTCTAAATTGTATGGAAGGACTTGGAATCTAATTTCAGTAAAACTATATTCTGGAAGTATAGAAGTTCCATTAGGTTTTTCCTCTATCTTTATAGAGGAGGTGGTTTAATGTCTATAGATTTAGATTATTTGGCAATTATATATGGAGCTCTATTACATGATATTGGAAAAATATATCAAAGGTCTGGAAAAAGAAGGGTTCACGAAGAATTAAGTAAAGAATTTATAGAGAAACATCTTTCATCTATAATCTCTAATAAGAATCTTGTCAATAAGATTATAAAATATGTTTGTACTAACGGAGAACATACAGGGTTAGTGAAAATAGCTGACCAATTATCTGCATCTGAGAGAGAAAAAGAGGAAAACATTTACGAGGAAGTTTATAAGATACCTTTAATTAATCCCTTTAAAAATGCATCAGCAAGTAAAGAAGAATATGGTCACAACCTTATCTCATTAAATATATCTAAAGAATGTAGAACGCTAAAAGATTTTAATAGAATAGTAGAGCAGATAAGACCAGTAGAGGGAAAGAGACTCTCATTAGAGGATTATAAGAAACTTACTGAAAACTTCGAAAAAGATATAGAATTATTAAAGAATTTTAAATTAGATGTAGAGTACGGTCTCTTCGAGTCTCTCCTAAATATTATAAGAAAACACATGTTTTTTGTACCCTCAGCTGTATATAAAACTACTCCAAATATTTCCTTATACTCCCACTTATCTAATACTGCGGGAATAGCCTCAGCATTATATTACTCTAAGGAGGAAAAAATTGTCTTATTAAGTATAGATATTAGCGGAATGCAGAAATTTATATATAGTATTGCAAATACGGATAAAAGTCTTTCACAGCTAAGGGGGAGATCCGTTTTAATAGATTTACTTCAAAGAGCAATTACAAGATATATTCTAGGAATATTTAACCTAAACTCATCTTCAATAATACGTAAGACTGGTGGAGAAATAAATATAATTTTGCCTAAAATGAATGGAATTGAGAATAAGATAAAGGATGCTTGGCTTAATGTTGAAAAGTGCTTATTAGAATTGTTTAATGGAGAAATATATTCCGTATACTCTATAGTGGATTTAAGCTTTAGAAAAAGGGAAGCAGAACCATTAAGTTTTAAAAAACCATTTGATGAAGCCTATAAAGATCTTAGTATGAAGAAATTGAAGAGATTTAGCACACTTATTTCTAATGGAGATACAATATTTTTAGAACAGTATTTATTTAAACATAATATAAGTGAAATAGAGAAATGTGATTATTGTAAAAGAAGTTTTAAACAAGTGAAAAAAACGAGAGACGGAGGAAACATATGTAGTTTATGTGACAAATCAATAGAGATAGGTAAAGCTGTTAGAAATCTTGGTATAATGGTTGAAATATATTTTGAAAGAAAACCTAGAAAAAATACTATAGAATACATTAATAAATTAACAGAAAAAGTATCTGAACTGGAAGTATCGATTAGAGGGATATATTTTCCTTATCTCAATGTAGGTTATGTTTTAATAGGTAGAGATAGAAGAAGTTTAGAGATAAGTCTATTGGTACTTAAATCTATAGCTCATTATGAAGAGAGAAATAATATATTTGCTACTATATACTTCATAAATAACGAAGATTTTATACCTAGTGATAAAGTAGAGAAAATAAATGAACTAATAGAAGAAAATAGAAATATTAAACTGGGATTTGCTTTCGAATACATGTATACCTATGCTCCCAGAACAAATGGAGAAATAGCTACATTTGATGAATTAAGTGAAAACTTTTTACTCGGAGTTCTCAGAATGGACGGAGACAGTATGGGAGAGATTACAGGAAAACTGAGAGAAAAGTTGTCTATATATCATACTGCATACGAATATATCAAACTTATTTTTGAAGGATTAATACATATGTTAACCATGACGAATAAATATAAGGATTATATTTATTCAGTATATTCTGGAGGAGATGATCTCTTCATAGTCGGCAGATGGGATACGATAATACAGTTAGCCATCGATATAAATAAACTTTATAATAAAATGATACCTTATTCAGACATAACTATATCAGGGGGAATACTTATTGACGACCCCAAGATTCCTCCACATATTCTTGCATTTAATGCTAAAGAAATGCTAGAGTCTGTTAAAAGTGAAGGAAAAAATGGAGTAAGTCTTTATTCTCCTGAAATGTGTTACTTTAGTTTAAAAAAAGTAAGCAAAGTAGAAGAAGCGGAGAAAAAACATAAATTAGAATGGAAAGATCTTGAAGAAATTGTAGAGTATGGAGAAAAAAGAGTATATAGATTATTAGAAGAGGGAAAGATCTCTACATCTATTCTTTACAAACTTGATAAAATAAGTAACACATATAATCTAGGTCTCTCTATACATGCCAAAGTGGAATTAAAGAGATTATTAAGCGAAAAAGCAAGAATAAATATAGCATATATAAGAGGGAGGAGGAGATCGGAACTTTATTCTTTACATGATATTCTACCTAATCCCGAGAAAAGCGTCTTTGAAGAATGGAAAAAATATGCTATTCTAAAATATATAACACTTTATACCTTACTCAAGAAAAGACATTTAGAAACATCGAGATCATGATATTGGATTCTCAAGAACTTATGGATCCAAGAAGAACACAGAGGTATATATATGATAAGCAACTCCGTATAAAACTTTTACATGAAATATGTATTGAAATACTGTCCCTAATCAAAGAGAATGAAGAACTACTTACAAAAAACGAAGATATTTTTATGAAATATTTCTTTAAAAGAGAGGAAGAAGAGGAAGATCTAAATGAGTTTATTAGAAGTTTAGTTTTGGATAAAAGTACAGACTATTTAAAAGAAATATTTTATATAGATGATGAAATAATTAAGATCATATCTAATAGAATGGTGAGGGAATATTTAAAACCAATATATGCTCTCATCACTAATGTATATAAATACAAGTTTCTATTCTACTCTTCAGAAACAATGCTCAATAAAATTAAGGAAGACATTCAAATCAAGATAAGATCAGGAGAAAATGAAATCTATAGGAATCTTAATAAGCTTACAATTGAAATTAAGGAATACTTAAGTGAAAAAATAAAATCATTTAACGATTTGGAGACTAGAATTAAGGATCTTTGTAAAAAAGTTGCATCCGATGATATGCTTCTATTAGCATTATTAGGATTATTACATAGTTTTTCTTGCCTATACATTTTAGGACTATCTGAAGATATAACAGTTAAAAATGAAGAACTAATAGATCTTGTAAATTCTTTGAAAAGAGAAATAAAAGATATGAATAAATTAGTATATGATCTATTTCAGGATAGAAATGAAAAAGCTGGAAAAATGTTTGAGAAAACAGTATTTTGTCGTGTATTAGAAATTTTTAGCCAAAGACAAAATCTTCACGAAAAATACGTTTTGTTACTACCTCCAATAAAAGTAAGGGATGTAGAGACTGATGGACTCATAATATTTTTTGATAATAAAGGTATTTTATTAGTTCTGGTGATTGAGTCTAAGATAAATGTTGTAAATAAAAGTGAGATAGAGAAACAGATGAAAAGATTGAAAGTAGTACTTGATGGAATGTTTGAAAATAAAGTTAAATATGCTCTGATTACGTATAAAGGGGTTAATATAAATGAATTAAAAGAACTGTTTGATATAGTGATTGACAGTTTCATGGATCCTAAAAATGATAAAATACTAGCTGAGAAGTTAGAAAATATAGTAGAAAATCTCTAGTGATTTGTCATTTTAAGTAGTCTATATTATATAGATATCATTAATATATAGAGGAGGGTGGGAAAAAGGAAAATTAAAAACAAATAGAGATAGGCTGAATTTATCGTCAGAAAAGATATTTTGAGACTAATGAAATGATACAATAGAGCTTTAATATACTTTAGGCTCTAGTGAAAAAGGTTATATGAATAATGTATATAGTTTACTATAAAATATCTATAAGGATAACGAAGGCTTTTAAAACCAACTATGAGATAATATAACTCCATAATACTGCCTTATAAAATTAATAAAGATTATTTTATAGTCAAACGCTGAAGCATTATTTAGGATAATCATTAGAGGACATGAAGAGAATTGATTAAATTGAAAGCTAGCTTTATACTAGATTTTGAGTCTGTATTTTGTTTTTTACCTTTCCCTATTTTTTGGATTATTCTTTTCTGGCTAGTTGTAGTAGGTTGTATACTAATCCTACCAATATCTATACCTATAATTCTTCCAGAATCATCTGCACCTACCAGTATAACACCGCCCTAGTGTTAGAAAACGCACATAAAGTCAATTATCTCCCTAATTTCGGATAAACTTTTCTTAAACGTTATATAACGTTATGTGTCGTTATAATCCATTAACTTATTTTAATCTAAGTTATCTCTTATTTCGATGACGTCTATGTTTTAATCCTATTATATATTTAAACTTCTTTTTCCTATATTTTGGAGACGTGTTTAGCATTGGATTATATATTATATTCTCTACATTTATCTCATATCCAGTAATTATGGGTTTCTTTTTCTCCATCATATTTTCATCAAATAATATTATTCAAATTGGTTTAATATAGTTTTTTGGTTTTTGCTGGTCTAATTTTCATTATCATCGGAGTTAGTATTTGAGGCGAGGTTATTAGCGCCTCTCCTACAGATAGTTTTGAAATCATATCTATATGTTCTTTTTTAAGTCCACCAGTTGTCTCTCTAATAGCCTTTATATTTGGTTCACTTCTCAATGCATGGATTATCCTAGTATTACATAGTTCAAATATTTCTGGAGGTAGATGTCCTGGTTGCTGTGATATAAATACTAGAGATAGCCATCTCTTCCTACCTCTCCTAGCAATCATTTTAAGCATATCTATTGTTGCAGTCATTTTCTCCCTCTTCTCCCTACTTATAAAGCTATGTGCCTCCTCTATTACAATCATCGTCTTAACATTTTTCAATTCCCGCAATTTTATTCTAAAAATTTTGTCTAGAATCCATGCTATAGCGATGTTTCTAACAGTATCTTCTGTATCACTTAAATCTATTATAGATACGTATCCAGGCTCCATTCTATCCATTATTGGAATTGGATCACCATTATCTATAAATCCTAGTCTTATAAGTCTATCAAGCTTTGTAGATAGAGCTATATAGCTCGACTTCATAAATCTATCGGATAGAGATGATAATGATTGACTAATATATGACACTACATCATATATAGTTATCTTAGCCTCAGTCTTATCTTTGCCGAAAACTACTTCCTCAAATTCTCCTCCACTCCTCTCCTCCACTCTTTTAGCCTCTTTTAACTCATCTAATATTATTCCAAGATATCTTTGCTGAGCCTCAGTTGCCTCAATAATTTCTGAAAAAACATATGGATTTATTTCTGAAAATGGTATTCCAAATTCAACTGCATTTTTTCTAGAAGACCTTCTACCTATAGGGACATATACTGCAAAGTTTTTTAAACCCTCTGGCTCAAAACCATATATGCTTCTTAAAGCCCTATTCATTTTATCATTATCGTTTGGTTGATCCATATATGTATATTCTCCCTCAACATCCAGTACAAATACAGCCCAACCATTTTTAGAAGCCTCCTCTATAATCACCTGCGCAGTATTAGTTTTACCACTACCAATTGTACCAAATATACCTATATTTCTAGGCAATACATTTTTATCCCTGGATGAAAGCCTAATCTTAACACCCTTATAGTCTAACAGATATCCTATATCCATATCCCCTATACCTATCTTCAACAACTTTTCAATCATAATTGTAGACATTTCATATACAGTAGATCTTGGAGGAGGCTTTGTATAAACAGTTTTAAGACTCTCATCCTTAATTTCACCAATAATCTCTACTAGAAAAGATGCATAGTATGGTGGAGGCCTACTAAATCTTTCACCCCTAATAGTAAATGTTTTTGCAATAAATGATTTAGATGATATTCCCTCAGGCATGTAGAAGGGGCCGCCGATAACCCTACCCATAAACCTCCTATTATTCATAGACACGATCTCAACATATTTACCTCTATAAATTTTCTCAACATTCTCCTCGGCAACATTTATATAAGATGTATAGGATAGTTCTGGAGTTATATTTGGGTCGAAATCAATATATCCTATAGGCTTCCTCAAATCTATCCCCTCATTCTTCTCTCATCTATAGACATAAATGCATCATCACCCTCCATTAACATTAATTTATATTCAAAAATATCTGAAAACTCTTCACTACTTAAAATACTCCTACAAATTCTATCAGCATAATCTAATAGGAATGGAAAACCTCTAAATTTATTTGGAATAGAATCGGCCATAACTAGATGGCCGGCCTCATCGAAAAACTCTTTACATGCCTCAAATATATATGCCTTCCTATATGTTTTAAACAATCCAATAGAAACTTTATCACCATAACTTTTAATAAAGTCTTGTAGTAGCGAGCTTCTACCACCTCTAGACATCTCAACCTCCCATATTCTACCAATATCTCCAATATACATATATTCTCCAGGCTTTAATAAATATCCTATATTCAATAGTCTAAGCCTTGAGGATGAAGAAAGTACACCAATAATATGTCCATCTTTAATCAGTTTCTCGGCAAGCTCTAAATTGGTCTCCAATACACCTTCAACACCTAGACGGGAGAGCCTTAACTCTAATGGTATGAGGGGTCCATGAACCAGTCTCCAAACACCCTTATCATTTAAAGCAATCTCCCTCTCCTTATACAACATTATAGATTTATATAGTAGTGGAGAAAATCTTACAATTCCCTCAATGTTTTCAAAAAGATCCTCAATTTTATCCAGATCTCTATCAACAAGATTTTCATCACTAATATATACAACCTTCTCAATCCTCTCACCACTATAGTTTATAGATACAACACCGATCCTACACTTATATCCAGTAGGAGTAGGATATAAAGCCAATGTACCATCAATACCACTAACCTTACCATCATACAATAACTTACTCATTTTGTTCAAAACACTTGATTTAACATGTTTAATTCTATCAGCAACACCACTAATATTTAAAACTCTTTCCCTAAACCTAGAAGTAAGATCCAAAATTCTGGAAGCCTCATCGGAAAGCCTAGCATCCTCATTCAAAATATATTCATTAAAATCTTTCCAACAAAACTTTTCAACAATCCTCCTATAATCTAAGTCAAGACTAATTGACAAATAAACACCAATAAAATATTATAGTTATAAAATTATTAAAAATTTCGCAGACAATAAGATATTAGTCAAAAAGTAAAATAGAAAAATTTTGAAAAATTCATATATAAAACATAAAATATTCAAAAAATATTATAATTAATAAAAATTTTATTTTT
>Ga0190308_1000618_pt1 | contig 11038 bp, 15 predicted proteins | sample 48700756_MG_FD_165050 | JGI IMG/M metagenome (GOLD analysis project Ga0190308, IMG submission 165050) | Hydrothermal vent sediment bacterial communities from Southern Trench, Guaymas Basin, Mexico - 4870-07-5-6_MG | ecosystem: Environmental > Aquatic > Marine > Hydrothermal vents > Sediment ...
CATGATTTCATCTAGATATGTTGCTGGGTTTTCTATTTCCTCTGGATTACCCACGTTTACTTTGTGTTTTACGATTTTTGATATTGCTTCTGGGTCTGCTAGTAGCCATGCTTCCATGGCTTTTTTACTATGATGCCTTTTGCGGTGAATCCGAGTTTTTCTATTGCGTTTTCGATTTTTCTGATCTGCTTTTTAACCTTTTCTTCGGTGTATCTATGTAGATCTTTGAGTATGATGACTTTATTGTAGGGTTGTGTTTTGAGGATGCTTTTTACGAGTCTTATGGCTTTGTTTGGTCGGTTTCCACGCATTATTTGTATTTTTATGTTGGTTTTCAGTTTTCTGCTAGTCCTTTTAGAAAATGTTTGTCGCTTATGCCTTCGACAAGTATTAAGGTTTTCAATGTTCATACCTCGGCGAATAGTCCTGAGTACCAAGCCTCGCCAAGTGTTCCTCCTTCTTCTAGGAACTTTTTGACTGTTTCTATTTCTTTGCGTTCTAAGAGTTTGGTGAGTTTGGTTTCGTTGTTTATTTTTTCAACGACCACAACTTCTTCTGGTTCTACGTGGTCTAGTAGGTAGGGGGAATGTGTTGTTAATAGTACTTGGCTTGGGGCTTTTCTTAGCATGTCTATGAGTGATTGAAGGAGGTGTGGGTGTATGCAGTTTTCTGGTTCTTCAAATGTTACGAGGGTTTTGGAAGTGAGGGTTGCTGTTATAAATGCTAGTAACCTTAAGGTCCCATCAGATATTAGATAAGGACTAAGAAGGTCTTCAATATCTTTTTCACGGACAGCTAGTATAACTTCGGTGCCCTCTATATGTGGTACAACTTCTTCTATTCTTGGTATTAAGCTTTTGAGTATAGACTCTATTTCCCCGAAGGCTTTTCTGTTTTCGAGATAGAGATGAAGAAGGACTCGCGGCAATCCCCCTCCATCATAACCAAGGAGTGGGGGTTGTGTAACAGGTGCAGCAAATCTTATTTTGCTTGGTTCAAATGAGTATGAATTGATAAGGCTAAGTGCTTTTTTTACTTCAAGTATTTCTTCTCTGGTATCTGGAGGAAATGGAAATTTGTGGAGAGGTACGCCTGTTGGTATGTGTATGTTAAAGTAGCGTTGTGTTGAAATGGGATGAGAAGCGGGTTTAAGTTTTCCGTCCGTTGTTTTATATCTGCATGAATATCCTTGCATGGTGCTTGAGCGTGTAAACAGTAGCTCTTTTTCTGCTGTGATGGTTTCTTTGTATCCGTCTCTCATGAATTCGAGATTGTATGAGATTTTCTTTCCGTTGATGTTCATGTTTAGGGAGAGGTAGGCTGTTATGTTTTCGTTCATTTGGAAGGTGATTTCTTTGAAGTTTTTGACTCCGAGTATGTTGGCTATGTTTGCGGGTCCGTTTTTGATTATTGTTGAAATGGTTCTGAGTGCTTTGACTATGTTGCTTTTTCCGCTTGCGTTGGGACCTACAAGTACGTTGAGTTTGCCGAGTTTTAGTGATATGTTTCGTAGGCTGAGAAAGTTCTTAATTGTGAGTTTGTTGATTAACATGTTTGATCAACTATATTAAGTGAGTTTACTCCTTAATAAAATGTATCATAGCTTTATTTAGAGTTTTGCTTCTTTAAGAAAAATATTGCGCTTATAATTCTGTTTGTGTTTTAATGTGTAGCTAAAGTGGGTGGGAAATGAGATGTTGGAGAATTTAAGGGTAGATGTAAACTTTAGTGTGAGATATGCCTTGTTGTATGGTTAAATTGGTTGAGTTAGGTGACGATTTTTGGGTATGAAGGACGGTAAATTTGGTGCTGTTATCGTGCTTTTAATTGTTGCCTTCCTTTACGTTGGTTTTGAGGGATTATCGAAGGGGGTAAAGTAGAAATATCTTTCCCGTTATCTTTTCAGACTTCTGTAGTATTCCTCGTCACTGGTTTTATGCTTCTTATAGCTTTAATATGGTCTACTACGAAAAAGTAGGGGGCTAGCAGGTTTTTGCGATAAGAGTAGAATAAACCGTTTTGGTACAGATTTGAGATAGTTGCAATCTTCATAATGATGTGAAGTTTAGAGGTATTCGGTTAGTGGGCGTGGTTTTGTTAGGTCTTTTTTGATTTTTGTTATTTTTTTGAGTTCTTCTTTGATGTATTCTTTTTTCTTTAGGTATTTGGCGACTTCTTTTTCTTTGATGACTTCTTTTAGCCTGTTGGTTTCTATGCTTATTTGTTCTGCGTTAAACATGGATTGTGCTGTTCTTCTTCTGTAGGTTGATTTATCTAGGAGTAGTTCTAGGTTGATGTTTGTGTCGGGTGGGTATATTTTTCTTAGTGTGTTTTTGTCTTGGATTTTGTAGTAGCCGTAGTCTTCTTTGTTGAATATTCTAAGGTTTTTTACTTCTTCTATTCGGGGGCCTCCCAGTCTTCTTCTTGCTTCTTCTGGGATTCTTGGTGGTAGGTGGTTTTCTCCGAGTGAATCGATTCCAAATCCGTATGAGAGGACGTCTTTGGCTGGTATTACTGGTGCTCTTTTTAGTGGTCTGCCTATGTTCATGTTGGTTGCATGTAGGAATACATCTATGTTTTTTAGTGTTCTTTGGAGTTGGCTTATGTTTTGGATTAAGCTTGTTGATGCTCTTCCATCGAAATCTAAGCAATAAGCTGTTATGTTGTGTTTTAGGTAAAATTTTACTAGCTGGCCTATGAATGGTAGTGTCATTGGTATTAGGCCCATTAATGGTTTTTCTTTGAAAGATTCCAATAATTCTATAAATTTTTTAATGAAGTTAAGATATTCGTCAATTTCAAGTCCTTCTTTGACGAGTTTTCCGGCTCTTTTAATAGATGGGACTATATAAAAATCTGAGTAGTATTCTTGTGTGGCTAGTATGAATTCTATTTCTTTGTCTGAAATTTTTATGGTTTCTAGGGTTGGAATAAACATGATAACAGGGATGTTTAGTAGTTGTGCTTTTCTAATGAGAGTGTTTAATTCGTTGTTGAATTTTATTTGTTCATCTGTGTCGTTTACTAACTTGTTTAGTTTTTTCTTGTCCAGGGTTTTGTATATTTCTCCTAGTAGGTTGATGTTTGTTTTTATGGGTATTTGGGGGTTTATGTAGGATAGATTGATAGTTTTTATTGGTGTTAGTATTCTTTTCCCTATGACATCGACTTCTAATATTTTGCATAATGTTTCTTTGTCTTGGTGAAGTACTTTGACTTTTGCTTCTTTTGCCATTGAAAGGCACCTAAAGCCATATAAGTGAGCTAGGGAAATAAGTATTTTGGTGAGAATATAATTAAAGGTGATATGGTTTGTATCAGGCGGAGAGGATTTTGGAGTCTTTGAATCCGGTTCAAGCTTATTTGATATTGCTCCTTGGAGCTAAAAACTACGAGCCTGTAAGGGGTAAGGTTTGGTTGCAGAAAGAAATGTTTTTGATAGTTAGGAATGTTGAGAAGCTTAGAGATGAGGTTGATTATGAACCTTATTTTATTGGTCCTTATAGTGAAACGGTTGACGTGGCTGTTGAGCAAGCAGAAAACATGAGGTTAATAAAGAGTACCGAGGAAGGTTTTGTTCTTACGGATTTGGGGAAAAAAATATTTAAAAAATTAGTTGAGATGGCTAGGAAAGAAACTTTGGAGTTAGTTGAAGAAGTAAAATCTGAGTTGAATGACTTGGATGAAGATGAGCTTTTAGCTTATATTTATTTTACTTTTCCAGAGATGGCTAAGGAATCAAGAAAAATAGAGGAGATTAAGAAAAGAAGAGTACCTTTGGCGATTAGACTATATAAAAAAGGTAAAATTAGTCTTAGTAAGGCTGCGGAAATAGCTGGTATGAGTATTAAGTCATTTATGGATGTGTTGAGGAAAAAAGGGGTGTTAATTCCACTGAAGTAAGGGAGGGCCTGTTTGAAGCTTATTTTGGATTCTTCAGTGCTGATAGCATTTTACACTGAACTTGGCCGTCCAGAACTTTTGCACTTATTAAAAGATTTTGGGTATGATCTTTTGATCCCTAGGGGAGTGTTTCGAGAGGTTAGTCTGGATCCGAGCTTTGATAGAATTCAAAATGATATTAGGGATAAGCTTGTTTTGCTTAATGAACTTACAGGACGTGAAATTGGAGAGCTAAAGTCGCGGTATATTTCCTTGGGTTTAGGAGAATTAGAGGTAATTTGGTGGGGAAAACACTTTAAGGGCAGAAATGAAGACTACGTCTGTGCTTTGGATGATTTAAAGGCTAGAAAAATAGCTAAAAAACTGGAACTTAATATTATTGGAACTCTTGGAATAATAAAATTGTTAAATAAATTTGGAGTAATATCGAAAGATGAACTCTTCAAACTCTATAAAACATTAAAAGCTAAGGGTTTCAGGTTACCTGATAAATTTTGATATCTTTCGAAGCCATTTTATCTATTTTAGAGGCTTTAGATTGTACTCGCTACAGTAGAATATAAAATTATGTGATTTTATTTCAGGTGTGGTTCTAGGGTTGGTGCGCTAGAGTGTTGTTATGTAGACTCTTTGATAAATTTCCTTACGAGCCCTTAATACTATGAGTCCATGTTTATGGGCGTTCCATATGGTGTTCCATGGTCTGTTTACTGCTTACCTACTTTTCTCACCAAAAGTTAAGTGATTGGAAAGCGAAGAAAATATAACAAAATCCAAAAGACATTTTCTCTTCTTACTACGTTTGGGAGATGATGAATGATTGTAGTATTATCATTAGAATATAAATTGCTAAACTTATGGCGTGGCTTTGCTCTGCTTTAAGCACTTTATGGTAGGTATATGACATTAAAGTGATTGCTGGTATGATGAAGTGGAAATAATAAATTGGTATTAGATAAATGTTAGGTGGTAGTGCCTTGAGTGGATTGCTTTTTTGGATTAGTGTTAAAGTTTTCCTGTATTGAGGCTGATAGCTTCGTTTAAAGGGTTACCGTTAGGTGAAATGATGTAATAACTAGGTAGTAGAAATATAGAAGATTTATAAATATTTGAGTTGTTTTTGTTGGATATGAAAAATTTTAATGTTAAGTTGAGATTGGAATATTTGTTTTTAGGATTGCGAGATAGATTTGGCATACCTTTTAAACCGGAGGAAGAAATAAAGAAACTTGATATAAAGCAAGGACAAGTAGTCTTAGATTTTGGTTGTGGTATTGGTTCTTACACTATTCCTGTTGCTAAATTAGTGGGTGAACGAGGAAGAGTTTACGCTTTGGACAAGCAGCCATTAGCTTTAAAAAAGGTTGAAGAAAGGGCTGAAAAAGAAGGACTTCATAATATACGTACGATTCTATCCGATGGTGATACAGGTTTACCTGATGAGAGCATAGACATAATCTTGTTGTATGGTGTGCTTCCTGAAATAGAAGATAAAGATTTTGTACTAAGAGAATTACATAGAGTTTTGAAGCCAAGCGGATATCTCTCTACACGTTATTGCTTCCGTATGAAAAGGGATAGAGTTCTGAAAGTTATAGGAGCAACGAATCTTTATTCTTTATTAGAGCAAAAAGGTCATATACTTAATTTTAAGAAGAAATAGGTTAATTTGTTGTGAGATAACAATCTATGATGCATTATTTTCTTTTTAATCAGCTTGGGGGCGAATTGAATGTAACATTTTGCGGGTAAAAGAAGTTGCTGAAGGTAATTTGGAGGTATCTTTGATTTCATTTTTATCCGCTGTTATATGGCCGAACAGAGCATGGTGGAGTGAGGCGAGGGAGCAACGATAGGGGCGACTGTGAGTCGAGCGAAGCAGTGGTGTGATTATCTTTTCCACCTTTTTTCCAAAAGAAAAACTGAGATACATGATAGGATATACCACCAAATAACCGTTACTACAAGAGCTATTTTAAAAACGATTGAAAGAGCATAATCAGCATCAATAAAAGTAAGCGGCAAGAAAATAAAGAGAAAGAAATAATTCCCTAATGAATAAATCGCGTTAACTATTGTAGTACCGCCTAATCTAAAAATTTCATCAAGTATAAAACCGGAAAAAAGTATTAAAACCGCTGCAAGAGGGAATATTAGGGTCATAATCACCTTTTTCTTGGTTATTTTTAGAAAACTTATGATTGAAGTTACCATATTCATAGTAATTATCTCACCTTATATATTTATCTCATTTAAGCCGCTGTGTAGCTCGATTTCATATAACGAGTATTTTACGCACTTTTATTTGTATAATATCTCAAATTGGAGTTAAAGCGAAATTTTATAACTCTTGTGGTTATGCTTTGTTTACGGGTTTGAATGTTAAAAAGCTTATCATGATAAGGAGGATGTTCTAAGTTAAATTTAAACAGTAGATAACTATAGTATAACTTTCCGATATTGTTTTGAATCTTAAGAAGTCTCTGATTTTTAGGTTGACCTATTAAAATAATGCTATTTCTTGTGACATATGAAATGTTTAGAGGAAGTATTAAGAGAGTTATATATACTGAAAACACAACGCTGTATGTTGTTCGATGCTTTTGAAGAAAAATAAATATGTAAGGAAAAATATTTGTGGAAATCAGTTTGAGAATTGAATACATTAGGAAATATGATGTAGATAACTCATGTTAGTAGTCTTTCTTAAGTTTAAGGATGTTAGAGAAAAACTCGTAGTCTCTTATTGGAGTCATTCTTTGTTGTATTGCTATCGGATATTTTCCTTTTCTCTAACAATAATTTCGTTTATGTCGTCTTTTTCAAATATGTTCCCGGTAGGTAAATGTACTAATATTTGCAAAAATGTGTTGGAGTTCATTAATAGTTTGATAACTGGCATTGAATCTTATTCTTAAAATGGCCTTTATGTTATGTTTTAAGAATTCATGATAGAGTGGTGAAACTAGATTTGAAAATTGTAACTATATTATTATTTTTTTGTTAAGAAAACGTTTTCATTTAGTTTGTTGGCTAATTTTTCTGGAATATTTTGGATGCTTGTTTGATCGTTGACGTTTTATTCTTTTATTAGGGTTGTTTTGGCTTTTTGGCTTCTGTTTCAGCTATTTTTAGGGAAATTTGGTTTATGAGGTTGTTTATTTCTTTTACTAATGGGTGTTCTCTGTTTAATTTATACATTGTTGCTCTTCCTATTTTTCTTGAAACTTTAACTATTCTGAGTTCTTCTAGGTCCTTAAAATTTTTGTAGAGTGTTTGTTTGCTCATGCCTAGCTCTTTGGCTAATTCTTCTTTGCTGAAATCGAAGTAGGGGTTTGTTAGGAGGATGTCTATTATTTTAAGCTTTGGGGAACTACCAAAAACTTTTATTAAAAGTGAAGTTCCAGTGTCTTTATACAAAACTTTTTTACTCATGGTTGCCACAAGGTTTAGCTTTTATTATACATGTATCTGTATGGGAAAGTATGTTGGATGTGTATTTATATGATTTTTACTTCTTTGATATTTAAATCGGGTTTAACTATGAGAAGGTTTCCAAGACTTATTTCTTTCCATTTTTCTTTTGTCAGTTTCTCTGAGCAGACTAGGATTGCTTTCTCACCTTTTAAAGACTTGCTACGAATTAGTGCTTTGGTTTCTTCGGATAGAAATTTAATGGGACCTGGGTTGGAAGGTTCTCTTTTCAATTTGTAGAGGGTGTAGTAGTTTTTAAAGCGGCTTGTGTATCTAAATGCGTAAAGATTGCTTCCATCTGATAGTAAAAAGTTTAATCCACTATGCTTTCTTTTAACAGTAATTTTGATGGCTTTTTCAATTCCTTTGATAACGCTTCCCTCTTCATCGATGCATTGTAGTAGTAGGTAGAAGTAGACTTCTGAATCTGTTTCTCCTCTTATTTTTCTGCTATATTTGGTGGATAAAAGTGGCAGTAAGTATTTTCTATCTACGGAGCCGTTATGGGCAAAAATCCAGTTTCCATATTTGAATGGGTGAGAGTTTCGCTCCGCTGGTTCTGCTTCTGTACCTTTCCTGACGTGTGTAATAATAATTTTTGACTTAACATTTCTCGATAGAATTGGTAATTTGCTTTCCTTAGCAGTTGCGGATATCCCTTGTTTGAAAATTTTAGCCTCGTCTCCCTCATACCAGCCGATTCCCCATCCATCCGGATTCCTACTTGCAAATTTCTTAAACCGCTCTAATGAAAACTCTAAATCTACAGGCTTATTGGCAATTATCCCAAGTAGCCTACACATTTTATCACCCACGTTACCAAGTTAAATTTCACTTAACATATTTTGCGTTTAATTTACTTTTAATGATTTAACAAGTGCTTTGATCGCTTTATTGAGCCCGTCGGCTATATTGTCTTTGGAACTTGTGGTTTTTCGACAGTCCTCCTTTACTTGACATTAACATATACTAAGAAATTATTTTGCTTAGATTAATAGATATACCTGTGGTTACTTGATCTATTGGAATTGTCTCATTGATTTTCTCAAAAAGTTTTATCAGTTCATGTGATGCTTCTTGAAATGAAATACTTTTGGGTGAAATTTCCTCTATTATGTCCTTATATTCTGTTAAAGCCTTTAACACATCTTCCTTTTCTTTTTTCCTAAGTTTTTTCTTGAATGTTAATTCGGTGTAGCCGAAGAATTCTTCTATGGTGTTGAAATTTTTTAGGAACCAGTTTAGTGGTGCAGTTACGAGTGTGAAGCTTATTTTTTCAATTTCTGCTATTTCTTGGATTTTTTCTAGTAAGGGGAATATTTTTTCTTTTTCGTATACTTCTTTTCTAACGTAGGTGACGTAGTCGATTAGTTCGCCGCCTATGAATGTTTTATCATCGTACCAGAAGAGATCAGGTTTATATTCGCTGTCTTCACTTACATTGCATGCGGAAAGAGTTATTTGTTCTATTTGTTTCTTTTTCTTTGCGCTTGGTCTTCTTGAAAAGGTGATAAAAAGATCACCGTTTAGTTCTGTGACTTCGGATAAAAACTTTTTTAGCAAGGTTATTTTATTTTCGGCGACTGTTTCTTCCTCTTCATATTCTTCTTCGTATTCCTCTTCTTCCTCTTCTTCGAATTCTGGGACTACTTTCATTTCTTTTACGAAGGGGGTTCTTAGGACTTCTAAGTCGTCGACTGATATGCCTGTATATATTGTTAGGCTGTATTCTCCGCAGAATTCGCAGAAAATGTCTATTTTAATTTCATTGTCTTCTTCTATTCTGGGTAGAACAGAAAGAATACTGTTGCAAACTGGGCAAAGGAGTTTTTCCCTACCTACGCCACCTATATTCATTGGTGGGCCCTCTTAAATACATTTAGTGTGAAATCAAATTTTATCTACTGCTATTTATATTTTAACAACAGTTACTTTAAACATTAATGCGATATCGGGTTTATTGGTATGTGTCTTTAAACTGCGATTGTTAACGAATTTAATGTTGGAGTGTGATAGGTATAAGAAAAGAGGGAGGGTACGGGTTATATTTATTAGTGGTTGTGTGGATTATAGGGTAGGTGTGTTGTGTTATTTGTGTTTTGGGGGTTTTTATTTGTCTAGGAAGATTGTTGTTGAGATTGAGTTGCCTGATTGGGTTAGGCTTCCTCGTGGTGAGGTTGAGAAGAGGGTTAAGGTAGAGTTGGCGTTGAGGCTTTATCAGAAGGGTATTGTTTCTATGGGACAGGCTAGAAGGCTTGCAGGTTTATCTAAATGGGATTTTTTGGAATTGCTGGCGAAGGAGAAAATACCTTTAAGTTATGATGTTGAAGAAGTTGAAAAAGATCTAAAAACTGTTGAGGAACTTTTTAAATGAGAGTTGTCTGCAATTCTTCGGTGTTGATTGCATTAGCTAGGATATGTAGATTAGATTTGTTAAAAAATTTGTTTGGGGAAGTGTATGTTCCAGAGGCTGTTTTTAGGGAAGTGGTTGTTGAGGGAAAGACGAAGAAAGAAGTGTTTAAGATAAGTGGGGCTAAATGGATAAATAAGATAGGTGTTCGGGACGCTAGGCTTGCTATGTTTTATAAGCAGTTTGTTGATGAAGGAGAGGCTGAATGTCTTGTTCTTTCTTTAGAAATGGAAGATTGTCTTTTAATTGTTGATGACAAAGATGCTAGGAGGTTTGCTGAGCATCTTAATTTAAAATATATTGGCACTTTGGGTGTTCTTGTCTTGGCTAAGAAGAAAGGATTATTGAAAAGTATAAGGAATTTGATTTACGAATTAAGGGAAAGAGGTTTTTATTTGGGTGATGATGTTATTAAAATGGTTTTAAGAGAAACAAAAGAAAATAAAACATAATAATGGTTTGTGTTTATTCTGATAGTTCAGGGGGAAAGGTAAATACTGTTATAACGGCCCACTGATAGTAGCAAGGTGAGGAAAGCTGTTGTTAGAAGGTATTTTGAAAATAGTTGGGGGAATTGGACGAAATTTAGCGTTTTTGTTTTAGTTTTGTTAAATAGTTGTTTAGTTTTTGTTTTTCTTCTTTTGTTAGCAGGCCAAGGACTTGAATTTTTGATGTGTTTTTGAAGTCTTCGTCGATGGTGTATATTGTTTTTATGTCATAGTCTTCCATTAGGGATAAAAGATGTCCATCTCAACTTTCAAAATTGTAATGTACAGCATGGTTTATTGCTCTTTTAACTTTATCTTTACTTATGTCTGGAATCCAGTTTATCTTCTTGGCTTCCATTAGTGAAAATATTTTGTTTCTACATTCTTCCTTATCTGCATGGAACATTTCCACTAATACATGGTGGGTGCCGAGTATTACTGTGTAAGGTATGTAAGCGGTGATTTCTCCTCGTACACATTTTCTAGGATTTCAAGATATTTTCTCTAAGAGGGTTATTTTTCCGAGGAAAGAACTATAACTCCAACGTCTACTATGGTTTTTAAGACCATTTTTCATAAGCTCTCCTAGAAATGTCTTCTATAGTTTCACCTGAAAATCCTTTTGCTTCTACACCTTCTCTTAAAATTTTTATAATGTCTTCTTCACTAATTTTACCGGTCTTTTTTCAATTATTATTTTTCCGTTGGAAAGAATACTAATGATAACCTCGTCTCCCTCCGAGATTCCAGCTTCCTTTGGTAG
>Ga0190308_1000619_pt1 | contig 11027 bp, 9 predicted proteins | sample 48700756_MG_FD_165050 | JGI IMG/M metagenome (GOLD analysis project Ga0190308, IMG submission 165050) | Hydrothermal vent sediment bacterial communities from Southern Trench, Guaymas Basin, Mexico - 4870-07-5-6_MG | ecosystem: Environmental > Aquatic > Marine > Hydrothermal vents > Sediment ...
ATCTTATAGTTTAGAAGATAGATTTCTTTAGTAAAAATAAATGATACTTTAATTTCTAACGAGAGCTTATTGTTTCTCCTTATTCTCTTTTTTACCATATTTTTCTAACACTTTCTCTAAATCTTCAATAGCGAGGTCTAGACTTAGTTTAAGATTACTGACTGGTATCCTTCTCGCTAATGCTTTCTTAATTTCTTTTAACGATAAATCCTGCACTTCTTTTCCACGAGGAGCTCTTGCTATATAGTCTATATCGGCTACTTGTAATAGTTCTTTCAATATGAGCATCCCCCCTCTATCCCCATCTACAAAAGCGGTTGTGATTTTATTTTTTGATAAATCTATGATTGTTTTCGGTATTTTCGTTCCCTCTACTGCAACAGTGTTGTCTATGCCATGTTTTAGTAAGTTAAGTACATCAGCTCTTCCTTCAACTATGATAATCTCATCGCTCGTCTTAATACCAGGCCCTGCGGGTAATTTTTCTGGACCCACATAGATCAACTTATGTTTCTTAGCTTCATCCTCTATTTTTCTTAACAAGTCAACATTTTCTGGCGTTACAATATCGTCCCATATCTTAAGGATCTCAGCAGCTCTCTTTATTATGCTTTCACGCTTTATTTTCCTTGTATCCTCAATCCTTATTAACGATGTTTCTGCTTTACTTGGACCAACACGATCAATTGTTTCAAGCGCTGCAGCTAAAACAGCTACCTCTAGCTTAGTCATATTACAGGGAATCATTATTTGAGCATGTGTTTTACCTTCCTTATGAGATACTCTAACGCTGATTCTATCAATCTTACCGATTCTCTGAAGTTCCTGCAGATCCATGTTACTAGGTAATAGTCCATCTAATTGCCCAAAAATCGCTCCGATAATATCATGCTTCTCAACTATCCCCTCAACATCCATTCTTGCATATATAACATATTTAGCATAAGATGGAATTGAAAATTCTATATCCAATCTAATTCGCCTCGGATTTATAAATAATAATCGAATTACTCAACGATTGAACACTATAAATAGTTGATGATATAGAATAAAATTCATGAAATATAAAAGTGCTACCCAAAAAAGAGAGTGGTGCCGGGGGCGGGACTCGAACCCGCGAGGCGAAATCGCCACCGACTTAGCAGGCCTACGCCCCACGATGAATATTTCATCGTGGTCGGCGCCGTACCAGCTCGGCAACCCCGGCTTCTAACTGTCATTATCTTTATGCTATGATTCACATAAAAAATTTTCTTGATAATGAGATAGATGGTGGGGCCGGGCGGAATTGAACCACCGACCTCCCGGTTGTGCTCCGGGAATAAGTCTTTTAGACTTATTCTAGCCGGGCGTCCTACCACTAGACCACGGCCCCTTCTTATACTTTCTTGTATTCTAATAAGCAATTTTTAATTTTTTCATTTTCACTTTTATTTGTGGACAAATGCTCCGATTTGTATACATTTTTTATCTCGTTTCATTATCTAGATTAGCTCGTTAGTTTTAAGTTGTTTGAGCACATTTATATTTCTAATCCTTATCCTTATGTGACAGTAACATGGAATAATTATTTGGGTTGGTGTCACAATGGCTGAGGATGTATTTGAGATTATCGCTAAGGATGGTGCCGGGAGGCTAGGTAAACTTAAAACAGCTCATGGAACTATTAAAACACCTACATTAGTTCCTGTCATTAATCCCCATCTGCCAGTAGTATCTACTCACGATCTAAAGAAAATTGGATACGAAATATTTATTACGAACTCTTACTTGATTTATAAGGATGAGAGACTGAGAGAATATGTTTTAGAGAAAGGAATTCACTACGCTTATAGTTGGGATAAAGCAATTATGACTGATTCTGGAGCATTTCAATTAATGGTTTATGGAGATGTAGAAGTATCTAATCTAGAGATAGTTGATTTTCAAGCCAGAATCGGCGTGGATATCGGAGTAATTCTGGATATACCTATTTATAGAGGAAGTAAAGAATACAGGATGAAATTTATTTCTGAGACCGTAAGGCGAGCAAAAGAGGCTGCTGATGCTGGTTATGTTTCTCCTGAATCAAAGACAATATGGGTTGGTCCAATTCATGGAGTTCCATACGCTGAATTATTAGAGTATTCTGTTGAGCACATGACTAAATATCCGTTCGGAATGTATGCAGTTGGAAGCATTGTACCTTTAATGGAGAGTTACCAATTGCAACAGTTAGTTAAGTCTGCTGTTATCGTTAAAAGCAAGTTACCATCCCGATATCCTGTGCATTTGTTTGGTGCTGGTCATCCTTCAGCTTTTGCTCTGTTTGTTTTATTAGGGTTTGATACATTTGATAGTGCTGCTTATGCTCTGTATGCTAAGGATGGAAGATACCTTTCTCCACATGGAACTTTTAATTTAAGAGATCTTGAGTATTTCCCTTGTGAATGCCCTATTTGCAGTAAATACACCCCTAAGGAACTCCTTGACATGGATCCTATGGAGCGACAACATTATTTAGCTATGCATAATCTCTATGTCTCAATGGCTGAAATACGTAGAATTAGACAAGCTATTTTGGAGGGCACTTTATGGAAGCTAGTTGCTGAGAGAGCAAGTTCTCATTCTGAGATAGCCAGAGCTTATAAATGGTTGTTAAAGAGCAAGAATAAAAATATCTACAAGTTTTTTGAAGAATTCGAACCTAGATTTAAGCGTAGAGGATTAATGCTTACACGACCTGAAGAATTTCACCTTCCAATAATCAGGAGGTATAAGGATATTATACTTGAGAGAAGCTATATATGGAGCGATAAAGCCATAATAACTACACCAGAGGGATCGAATAATCTCCAGAGATATTTAGGCGCGCAGGTATTTATTCTTAGTCCCGTTTTCGGTATAATTCCTCGCGAGATAAGAGGAATATACCCCCTGTTCCAGCACTTAACATTTGATAACAAATTACGAAAAAACACACTAGATTTTGCTAAAAAATTCATAAACAGGTTAAAGGAAAACGGTGTCAAAGAAATCTATATTTATGATCCAGATGATAGCTACGCAAAAAAGATTGGAAGTTATTTAGGTATAAATGAGCTATACTCTGGTCAAGACCTTGGTGTAATTACTAGAGATGAATTTGAATTGATCATAGCGAAGAGCTTCCTAAAGTACCAATATGGCCCTGGATCCGAAAAATTGTTAAATCGTGTGGAAATAGAGTATTCCCAGGCCACAGGAAGATTAAGGAAAATATATGCTAAAGATATCACTAAAGAGGAAATAGAGAAAGTTATAATTCCTGAATTAAATTACCATATGAATAAAAAGAAGAAACTTGGGTTACAAGTACCAGATGACCCGCTAGAAACACTCTTTTACAGTAAAGGTGAGAAATGGCTTTTCGCGGCTGTTGCCCCAAATTACTTTAAATTAGTACCTCATCCATTAATGGGATACCGCTTTTGGAAAAAATTCAGTTCTAGTGATTTGCGATATATAGTTATTTTAAGTAATGAAGCTGAAGAATTTGTACGTAAGAAGAAATCTATATTTGCTAAATTTGTGATAGATGCTGATAATTCGATTAGAGCTAATGATGAGATATTCATCTTAAATGAAGAAAAAGAGTTAATTGCTCTCGCAAGGGCGCAGATGGGCGCTAGAGAGATGATCGAATTTAGGAGAGGAGTTGCAGCGGAAAATAGATATGGCTTTGAAAAACAAAGCTAATTTCAAGTCTCCTTCCTAGTCTCACTACTTTTTGAGCCAGCGACTTCTTTTTCCTCTTCTAACTTAAACTCATCTATGAATCTTACTCCACTTATATCAAGCTCCCTAAGTAGTTCGTCAGCTAATGTTTTCCTGTTTATCCACACATTTCTTAATAAATCTATTGCAGGTAACTTCATTGTAATATCACTAGGTATTATTATATCAAGTGTGTCTGCTTTTTTACGAATTTTAACCTTATCAGTGATATCTCTGGTATGCCTCATTAATATGATTTTAACTCGCTCACTAATTGGTGCATCTGGCGGAACTATTTGGTGTACCTTAACTTTAACTACTATCTCTTTATCTGCAAATGGATGATTACGATCAACCATAGCATCTCTGCCACCTACATATATTACTTTTCCATAGTATCTATCGTCTTCGCTATATAGCAATGCCCCAACATATGGTTTTTTCCCACCTAGCATTGCTCTAAGCTTCTTTATAGGTATTCTTTCTACTTTACTTGGATCCCTTTTACCATAAGCTCGATCCGGTGGTAAGATAAAATCTTTTTCCTCTCCCTCCTTTAACCCAATTAATTCATCTTCAAAAAAGACCTCTTTATTACCAATTTTTATCACAATGGGGTTATCAACCTCTTTTTCCACATCTCCCTCTTTTATTTTTCTTTTCGTTGATTCCGCGATTTCACCTTCTTTTGTCATTGCAGTGAAAGAAAGCTTTACATAGGCTCCTGGGATAATCGATTTTTCCTTATTACTCACTAAGGATCACCATTCCTCTTTTTAATTAGTTTTAATACATGTTCTAAAATATCTTTATGAATATCTTCAACTGGGCGAAGAGCATCAATGATTATGATATTCGTCTTAAGAATTTTCTTCATGTTTAAATATATCTCTCTTACTTTGCGAAGGAAATCAATATTATTCTCAAATGAATCCTTTCGCTTGTTAGATAATCTTTTAATAGCTTCCTCAACAGGCAAATCAAGTATCACAACTAAATCAGGAAATGGAGCAAATTGCTTGTGATCCTTTATTATTTTATTAATAGGAATTCCTGCTGCGCCTTGATAAGCTATTGTTGAGATAAAATAACGGTCAACAATAACTATCTTACCGGAATTAAGAGCTGGTTTGATTTTATTTTTTACATGCTCTTTCCTATCCTTGACAAATAATTCGTATGCTTCCTCTGGAGATACATCATTGCATCTTAGTTTTTTACGAATCTCCTCTCCGAATTTCCCCTCAGTTGGTTCATGGGATAATAAAGTCTTAAACCCCTTTTTGCTTAATGCATCGAGTAATAATTTACTTTGCGTAGTTTTTCCGCTACCATCTATTCCTTCTATTGCTATTAAAAAACCTCTCTGCTCCTTAACCATTTTATGCACCAAATTAGATAGAGACTAAAGGTGATCCACTAAGACTTACATTTTGCCACCAATTTTTCCCATAACTATAAATTTTTCTTCTTAATTCCAAAGCAATATTAGCCACATAGCTATTTTTGCTAGTGATATTATTGATTTCATTAATCAAAATTTCCTGGTCTCTTATAGATAAATCAGAGTTAATTACTAACGCCGACTTAAAACCAGACATGAGAAAAGACATTGGAAGATTATGATTACTAACAGTATCATCACTCACTTCCATTGCATAAGGCGCTATAATTACTACTAAATCGCCGCTTATGTCCAATTTTTCGATGTCCTTGACAGATAAGAATGCATTGCCCATACGGATGAATATCTCATCACCAAGCATGTCTTGTAAGTAATTAGCAACGATCAATAAGTTTATGTGTTCATTAGTTAAATAGTTAGCATTAATATTCTCACTTAGATAGACTCTATATCTCCTTTTTCTCAATATGTTCACTAGATTCTTAATTAGCTTCTTCTGCTTCATTAGTTCTATTATTGCGATTTTTTCTAACTTAAAGTGATAATAATCCTGATTCCATAAAGCTAACTGATACAGCGTAGGCACTCTAACTATATTTGTTTTTAATCCAAGCCTACTCTCACCCACAAACAATGCTTCCCATGGTAATTGGTATAAAATATCGTTAACAGAGAAAAGGACTATATCTTGTTCAGTATAATTTAGTAAAGAACTCTCAAGATCTACTGGTAACAGCGCAGAAACACTTTCATTAATCTCTTTGCTTTTTTTGCCATAATATATTATGTCATCTACATCAAGCTTAATTCTCTTCATAATCGTTGTACTAATTGGATATTCAGTTGAAAGCAATAAATATTCCTGCGGATTATTAAGTTTTGTTAAACTAATCATCATTACCTTTCTAAACCTTTTTCTTATAATCTGCACTAAAGTATCAAGAGAAACGGATAATCTAGTGAATCCATATTTATTCTTCAGTTTGTATGAGGACAAGTTACCTGTATCATAGACTCTTAAAAATTTATTTTTTCTTGCGATGACTTCATCTATATAGTCTTGATTCATAAGTCTACTCGCAATCAGAATAGCTTGATTATAAGTTGTTAGATCCTTAATTTTTATAAGGGGTTTTAAGAAAAACCTAAAAAGAAAATAAATCCCTTTAACTCCCTCCACACCACTAAAGAGACCCTTAATCTCCCTATTCCCTTTTAAATTTATTAGACTTAAAGCCTTAAGAAACGGCCCTTTATAGATCTTTTTTATTGATTGATAAACAGTGAGATTCATTCCTTTGATCGCTTTAATAATATTCTCGCCAACCTCCGATAAAATACTTGCTGCTTCTCTATGATATTTCCTAAAAACTAATGCGCTGAAGAGTTTTAAGCCGTTACTGATGAATAAGACGCTTGGAGAGTTTTTCATTAACTCATGCGCTTCCTCAAATTCTGATAAGGCATTCTCAGGGTTGATGAAGGATAAAGCATCTCCCAACAAAGCTTTTAATTCGCCAATTACAAATCGATTCCCTCCATTTTTTTCTAAGAAGCTTAGAGCAGTTTTAAATGCATTGACAGCTTTCTCAAACTCACTTGTTCTAAGTGCGCAAAGACCAATCCATGCATGCAATTTAGCTGAGAATTCATCCTGTTTATCCGTTTCTAAAACTTCTTCATAACTATTCAGAGCTCTTTCAAACTGCGCAAGCGCAGATGTAAACATTCCTTTTTCGAAAAACAATCTTCCTAACACTTTATGCGCTAGCGCTTTAGTAAAGTAATCACCTAATTTATCAGCTCTCTTAAGAACATGTTTAGCTATAGTCTCAGTATTAGAAAATCTTGAATACTTGGCATCTATATCCATAAAATTAATGAGCAATAAAATTTCCTGAGGATTCGTTTTTGAAGCTGCACTTCTAGTTACTGCTTCCTTAATAGGTGGTGATAATTTTGATAACCATTGCCAAATATACATCCTTGAACCTCTAGATAACTTCAAATAGCATTTTAAAATAGTAAAAGACTTCAATGAACAGTATTAAATATAGATGTTTTCACACTTTATACATATTTTAACTAACTGGTGCGGATTAACATGTTAGATAATCTAAGAAACTCATTACAGCGTATATTCTCAAAAATACGTGGTGCGCCATACATTGACGAAAAAGTACTTGATGAGATAATATCTGACTTTGTTAACACTTTAATTGAAGCTGATGTAAATGTTGATTTAGCCATGGAGATAGGACAGAGAGTTAGAGAAAGAGTTCTGCAAACAAAGCTTCCTGAAGGAATTCCATTAAACAATTTAGTAATGAGAATTCTTTATGACGAACTAGTTAAACTTCTTGGAGAAAAAACATTCAAATTCGCAATCAAACCTGGAAAAACTAATATTGTCATGCTTGTAGGGCTACAAGGCAGCGGAAAAACTACTACTGCCGCCAAGTTAGCTAATTATTTGAAAAAAAGAGGATACAAAGTAGGGCTAATTTGCGCGGATACTTATAGACCAGGTGCTTATGAACAATTAAAACAATTATCTGAAAGCATAAATGTTCCGTTCTATGGGGACCCAAAAGGGAGAGACCCAATAAAAATCGTTAAGAAAGGGCTGAAAGAACTTAAAAAACTCGATATAGTAATAATCGATACAGCTGGACGACACAAAGAAGAAAAGAACCTAATTAATGAAATGCGAAAATTGGCTGAGACAATCAAACCAGATGAAATTATACTTGTTATAGATGGCATGATCGGTCAAAGAGCATATGACCAATCTAAAGCATTTGCGGAGGCTACGACAATAGGCTCAATAATAATTACAAAACTAGATGGTTCTGCTAGAGGTGGTGGAGCATTAGCTGCGGCAGCTGCAACCAAAGCACCAATTAAATTTATTGGCATTGGAGAAAAGATAGATGACTTAGAAGCTTATGTGCCACAAAGATTTGTTTCCAGACTCTTAGGAATACCAGATCCAGAGTTCTTCACGAAATTACTTGAGGAAGTACCAAAATCGATTATATCTGGTAAATTTACATTAAGGGATTTACTGGAGTATTATGAGAACGTAGCAAATAAACGCGGTGTGTTTGATAAGATAAAGGATATGGTTGGTATAGGTGGTTTAAGCGAAAAGATGATAAAGAAGCAGATTTCTCGTCAATTAGCTATTCTTAAAAGTATGACAAAGGAGGAGTTAGAAAGTCCAGAATTACTCAAGGATCATAGTAGAGTAGAGAGGATAGCTCGAGGATCTGGAACTAGTTTAATTGAAGTTAAGAGATTATTACAGCAATACGATAAAATGAGAAAGATGATTAGAGCTTTAATGCGATCTAGAAGATTATCTAAAGAATTAGCATTAGCTAAAATCATGTCAGGTGAATTAGATCCAGCTGAAATAAAACGGCTACTTAAAGGGGCCGCATAGATTGAAGTCATTTGATACTATTGTTACAAAGAGCTATTTAGTGTCTAATGTATCTACAGTAAAAGCTGTGAATGTCCTCATCAAACTAATAGCTTTCAGTCCTGAGCACTATGATCTTATTGACTATAAGGGTGATCCGCTTGGTAGAATAAGGTTTTCTAGAGAAAATGCTTTTATATTGTACTCTTTTAAAAATATGCTTCCACGTGAAAAAAAAGAAATAATATCTCAAATTTACTTAAAAAGAAAGATCAGAGTAAACGTAACTGACGCGTTTGATATTGATATTTCTGAAATATCATACAAAATGAAAAAAAAGGCATTAAATGCTGCCTATATTTATGCCACAAGGCGAATTAGGAGAGTTGCAGAGAGAATATTAAGAAAAACAAGTAATTTACTTGAAATTGAATGGGAGATAATTAATTTTTTGCAACGTAATATAAAATGCAATAAAAATTTGAGCAGTGATCCAGAGACAATTTTTTTCAGAAATTATGGTGGTGTAAAAGACCTTGTTTTTGCCTTTAATATCATAAATATGCTGATGGGCATACCCGCGAGAACAATTAGTGGATTTGTTATAGATGATAGTACTCTTAAAAAATATTTCTGGTCGGAGATCTTCACAAAGAGAGGATGGATACCTGTAGACCCTTGCGTGGGGGTATTCTTGGATCCCAATAACCCATTATGGATACCTATAAAAGTCGAATCTTATCGCAATATTAAAGAAATTGAGACTGAATATAAACTGGTCAAGCGCACGATAAGAAAAGCTATCAGTGTTTTTCTAAGTAAAATTGAGATCACTGTAAAAATGAATAATAAGTTGTATTCTGGTCAGCTAGAACTTATATCGCCTGGATAACATTTCCTCGGGCAACTCTTTACGCTCATCGCGCGCTCTTATTTTAGCTACCCCAAAATGCACCGCACAGGAAACGCAGTAATACCTAACAACTCTTTTTTTAGGTACAAATGTCCCCTGTTTTTCTAACTCCCGAGCCATTGCTGCCGGGACTGTTGGTACCCAAGATACTCTTTTAATTGCTTTGTCTTCGGGTATTCTCCTTCCACAATTACTGCAAAAAACGAACCCACTTCTACCTTTTTTACCTCTACCTTTTGACCTTCCTCTGTTCTTTCTCTTTAATGGCATAATAATCACCAACTTTTTAATTAGTTATAAATGAGACAGCTAGACCTATAAATAATTTTTCATTTTCCCTTTTTGGTCATTTCCTGTTTATAGTCTCTATACAATTTGTATTCTATAACTATTAAAGGAACTATCATAATTAACACTAATAAACTCTCGATTAGCGTGACATCCCGCCAAATCTTATCCCAATTCACATTCACACCACTCTTTATCTGCACTAAAATACTTAGATCTTCTGAATATACGATATACTTGTTGGAGGAATTATCATAATATGTTACTTTAGCTCGCCCCAAATGAATCACATATGTAGATACTGCTTCTACAGAGATATTATAACTATGTATTATTTCTGCTCCAGGGGGCAATTGAGACCAAAACATATCCAATTTCCCTTCTATCACAACACTCCAATTACCTGGACGAGAATCAGTTAATGTAATGTTGTACGCTGTTGCATTACCTATATTTTTTATAACTATTATTATTCTTACGGTTTCACTTAAACTAAGGCTCTTTTTTTCTGAGTATTTAGTAACTGATAATATAGGTATTCTAACCTCACTTACTTCATGTGCGCTTATCCTCATGTTAGTTTGCAGCATAGATGTTAATGCAATCAAGGTTAATGCTATACCCACAAACAATATCCTTCTCCGCATTCAATACACCAAATTAATTTGCTTATTTAGTAGCTTAATTGCAAGATTATTGGCACGAGCGAATATGTTATTATTAGAAATAAAAATTATCATTCCTCGCTTTCAAGAATATCTCTCAATTCTTTTTCTAAATCTTTTTCTTCTATTTCTTCCTCTTTTTTCTCTTCCTGTTTCACCTTTGGTAATGTTTGTTCAGCAATAATTTTATCAGCCTCAGCTTCCAATTCCTCCTCATCTAATTCCTCTAAAGTGACATCTGTTATTGGTTCTGAAGCGATTTCGGCTGCCTCATTGATACTAGTTAGCGATTCACGAATACCCTCCATAACCTCAATCATTTTTTCTGGCGGCATATCACTACTTAGCTTATCAATAATCGTTCTACCTTCCTCAAGTACCTTAGCAGATTCTTTGACTAACTGTGCAGTTTCCATCTTGTTGATTAATAATTGAATATTCCTAAACATCCCCATATACATATTTAAATTAGATTTTATGGTTCTCTTAGCCTTCAAACTCTCAATAATTAAGTCTTTATCTTTCTTCTTAGCTGCAATCCTAATGATTCTATCTAATCTCCTAAGTTTATTTTGATATACTGCTATCCTTTTT
>Ga0190308_1000620_pt1 | contig 11021 bp, 11 predicted proteins | sample 48700756_MG_FD_165050 | JGI IMG/M metagenome (GOLD analysis project Ga0190308, IMG submission 165050) | Hydrothermal vent sediment bacterial communities from Southern Trench, Guaymas Basin, Mexico - 4870-07-5-6_MG | ecosystem: Environmental > Aquatic > Marine > Hydrothermal vents > Sediment ...
ATAACACTCCTGTATCATAGAAGGAGTATATCTGCACTCTATTTTAATAAACTATTATGTAATTAAAAGAAGACATTTTACATGCAAGTGCTTTATAAAAAAGATGATTGTGGTTTATTTAGGTTTGTAGAATGGATGTTCAACTTTATCCTTCTTCTCTAAAATTTCGTCTACCTTAGGCTCGAGGTTCAATGCTCTTTTAATAGCGAGTTTAACCGCCTCATAGTTATATTTAAATACTTTATCGGGATCTGACGCCTTTGGATGTATAAATAATCCACATATAATTACTAAGTCATCAACCTTATCTTTTGGGATGATACCTTCCTCCACGGAATCTACTACCGCCTTAGCAATGGCATATTGTGCAGGTCCAAATGCAAGTTCAGCTTGTTTCATATTCTCGATTGTAACCTTAGGAGCGATTAACGTAACTGGTTTAACTAATAAATTTGGGGTCAATACAGCAAATAATGTAGTATGACCTGCATTCTGTGAAGCTAATGCGGTACTTAATGCTATGCCTGCAGGCCCGTCACATTTCCCGATTATTAGGTCTATATGAGCTATTTCGTTTCCTTCCCCGACCAATGCTTCTCCAAACCATATAGTTCTCTCATTCATCTCAATTAATATTTATATTATCGGCGTAATTAATATTTCACTATTGAAGTAATTCTAATGAGAATGGTTTAGGGAAGAGAATTTATCCAAAAGAAGTGACTGCTTAATTAAGATGTAAAAGAGAGTTCTTATATAATTTTTATCAAGAGTCTAGACTAATTATATACTCCGTTTGAATTAATAATTCTGAAATATATATGTGAGCATATGATAGGAAAAGCATTTATATAAAAATATTTGTGTAATTTTGTATCATGGAAATATGCATCGCAGCCGATCATGCAGGTTATAGACTTAAAGAGTTTATCAAGGGTAGACTTGCTGATAAGGGCTTTAAAGTGGTTGATTTTGGAACAGATAGTGAGGATTCAGTAGATTATCCTGATTATGCATCTAAAGTCGCTGAGGCAGTCTCTAAAGGAGAATATAAATATGGTATATTAATATGTGGAACTGGGATAGGAATGTGTATAGTAGCAAATAAATACCCTGGTATAAGAGCTGGTATAGCATATAGCGATGAAGTTGCTTCACTATTGAAAAGACATAATAATGTCAATATATTATGCTTAGGTGGTAGAACCATGGATTATGAAACTGCATTTAAGAGGGTTTTAACCTGGCTTAATGAGGAGTTTGAAGGTGGTAGGCATGAGAGGAGGATTAATAAAATTAGTAGGTTGGAGGTGGAGATATGCCGCTCCTGCAAGTAGCATTAGATTTACTTGATTTAAATAAGGCTATTGATATAGCTCTTAAGGTAATAGACTATGTAGATCTCGTCGAGGCAGGGACTCCATTAATTAAGAAGTATGGTATGAAGGCCGTCGAAGAACTCGGTAAGAATGTCGATAAACCTATAGTAGCCGATATGAAGACTATGGATACAGGATATCTAGAAGCTTCACTTGCATATCAATATGGCGCCCTATATACCACTGTCTTGGGTGTAGCGGGTCTACATACTATTAGAGAGGCTCTAAAGGCTAGGGACGAGTACGGTAAGGGCCTCATGATCGATACTATAGGATTGTGGGATATCCCGGCATTTATAAAGATTCTTGAGAAGAATGGGTTGAAGCCTGATTACATCTTGATTCACAGTGGGATTGATATGCAGCATATGGGTGTAACCCCCTTTAAATGGATGGATGAAGTTAGTGAATATGGATATAGATATAAGGTAGGTGTAGCAGGTGGGATCAATATAGAGAATATCCATCTCCTACAGAAGTATAAGTTCATTGAATTGGTTATTGTTGGCGGCTGGATTACGAAGAGTATCGATCCGGGTAAGGCGGCTATGGAGATTAGAGAGTCTTTAAGCCGCCTTAGTAAATAATCTTAGACGCTATTTATGGGTGTGGATATTGAGGATAGGGTATAAGGCGATTATACTATTTGGGATAGTCAGTTTAATGGGTGATATAATATACGAGGGTGCACGCAGTATAACGCCGACATACTTCGGTTATTTAGGCGTATCCGCATTTATCGTGGGTGTAATATTCAGTTTAGGGGAGTTCATAAGTATCTCATTCAGGATCTTCAGCGGTGTAATAGCGGATATAACAAGGAGATACTGGTTATTGTATATCATAGGCTATGCATTGATTATAGCGATCCCTGTAATAGGCTTAATAAATATCTGGTGGGTTGTAGCGTCTCTAGTTATTCTAGAGAGGTTCGCTAAGGCTATTAGATCTCCTCCTAGAGACACTCTATTATCCATAGCATCCAAGGATTTAGGAGCTGGTAAAGCATTCGGGTTGCATGAGCTCCTTGACCAGCTAGGCGCCGTGGTAGGTCCTATGATGCTTGGGTTAATTCTATTATACACAGGTGTAAACTATTCTATAGCATACTCCTCCCTATCAATACCATACGTAATACTAATGATATTCGTATTTTATACATATGGTAGTCTAAGGCGGTATATTAAAGAGTATATTCCTGAGCCTCATGAAGAGAGTTTCTCCGAGATCTTTAGAAGCCTAGGTATCGAATTCAAGCTATATTGTATCTCAGTTACATTAAATACGATGGGTTTGATACATTGGTCGCTTATACTATATCAAACTCAATTTTATGTAGCCGCATATATAACTGCATTCATCTATCTAATGATACAGCTTATAGACGCTTCAATAGCACCTATATCAGGCTATTTATATGATAGATATGGTAGGGTTGTCTTGATAACTCCATTTATCCTGAGTGTCGTACCGTCTATCTTGACCCTACTAGGAGGCTGGATAAATCTCATTATAGCAAGTATATTCTTTGGATTGATATACGGTATGCAGGAGTCTATATATAGGGCTGCAGTAGCAGACTTGTCGCCGACAAAATATAGGGGATCTGCATATGGGATATTCAATACATTCTATGGATTAGGATTCTTATTCAGTGGATCTATATTCGGCTTATTCCTATCTGGTAATATGGTTTTACTTGGTATACTATATACGTTGATTACTGAGGCCTTAGCTATAGCCATATTATTAAAATCTGTTAAGATACTATAAATCCTCCAGGGTCTCTATTTTAAGAAGTAGATTATGCTGCTGAGCCCCATATCTATCCATAGCATATACGCTTCCAGACGGCACAGCTCTCTTTAAAGTTATCTTAACTGTATTATATTGTCTATGAAGTAGACCCCTTTAATATCATCCTTAGATACATTAAACAGTTTAGCTAACTCCTCTATACTAAAGATTCCAAGCCTCTTAATCTTCTCCTAAACATCTCTTGACTTAGAAAATATATCGAGTGTAATTAGGAATGGACTTGTATTCTTACTTCTAATGATGTATGTATATTTAACTAAGTTAGTCATACTTAATCCATTAAATGAATTATTTATTTAGTGGTAATTGAATGATTTTAGGATTTCTAAGAACTTTCACTATTATTCCATATGGCTTTGAATTTCTCCATCAAGAGGTCTGCAAGTCTTGAATTTATGATAAATATACCGCATGTATATAAACCGTCTCTGGACGGGTCTCTTAACTTTATTAATACCCTTTCATCATCATATATATTGAACGGTGTAACAGGTTTTCTTGTATATCTGATTTCTAGATTTTTTCCTCTAAACTTTAAAATATTGTGTGTTAAAAGATTGTATAATATATTCTTTGTATTTGGTAAGAGGGGTTCCTCGTTGCTACTGACTAAAAGATGGGTATATACACCTCTATTCAGCGCTCGCTCAAGTACTCTTAAATATGAAGACCATATATCACTGGACATTGCTTCTCTCTGAATTTGCAAAACCCTATCAGTATCGAGGCAGATTACCAACCTAGATCTCGTCTGCGAGATCTGCCTGGATGAAAAACTGATGATGTCCTGGCTTTTCATTAGTATAGAAAAGATGTATTCTATATCATATTCATATGCAAGCCTTAGTAGCTTCTGTTCAATTGTAGTTGCATGTTCTCTCAGTTCATCAAGCTTCTCTTTTTCTTTTTCAATTAATTTTTTGACTAAGGCGTGAGGGGGAATAGCAATATACATTTTTGGTCTTCCAGGGCTTTCTATAATGTATCCCTTATGTGATAGACTTTTCAGTACGTCATAGACACGTCCATATGGGATCTTTGTTCTGTGGAGGATTTCTCTTACAGTGCTTGCACCATGCCGTAAAACATCGAGATAAGCTTCAGCTTCATACGGCTTTAGCCCATAACCCATCAACAATTTAAATAATTCCCTTCTTTCCTTCTCTATAGACATTGATAAACCACTCACTAAATTTAAAATTTCTGAGTGTAACTTATATATATACCGTTTTATTATCATCACATACTGACTATGAATAAAGAATATTTTTTTGGGATGTTAGATAGGCCAAAAAGATCGACGAAACCGAGGACGACTGGTATCACAGGGGTTCTCGATCCTATCCCCCAGATTGTATTAGAGAGATTTGGGGAGTATATAGATATAGTGAAACTTCTTGATCCTACTTTGTGGGCGCCGAAGAAGGTGATAGAGCAGGCTATAGCATTATACAAGAAATATGATATCCTTGTACATATAGGCGGGATTCCACAAGAGATAGCTAGAGTGGAAGGGAAGATGGACCAGTTCTTGGCTGAGGCAAAAAGATTGGGAATAGATATTATAGAATATGAGACTCATGTTCTAAAGCCGAATCTGGATCAGATGAGGGAAGATATTGGAAGACTTAAGGAATATGGCTTCAAGGTTGTTGCAGAAGTGGGGTCTAAATGGTGGTGGAAGGATGAAACGAGAATATCGAGAGACGTAATTAATATAGATAGAACAATAAAGTGTTTTGAGGTTTATCTTGATGCTGGTTGTGATAAAGTAATCTGGGAAGGACTTATAGTACAGAACTTGATTGGTAAGCGTCTAGATAATCGGGAGGGGCAAAAAGCACTTTTAGAAGTGGCAGAGACTATAGGCCCCGAGAATATTATTTTCGAGTTATGGGGACCCGGATTGACACGGCTTGAACCATTTAGGTTTATCTCATGGTTGATCTATCAGTTTGGTCCTGAAGTGAATGTAGCAAATATATGGAGCGATGGAGTGCCGTTACTCGAGTCATTGAGACGGGGAACATTATATGAAATGGATCACCCCTATATAAGGTGGCTTAAAGAAGGGAAGCCGACGGCTAACTGGTGGAAGATGGAGCCACCCCCATATGATATAGGGTTGGAGAGAGAATAGGTATGAATAAAATTCAGATGATGTTGATCTCCGTCTCTACAATAGTACTTTTCTACGCTATCTCATATCTATTGGCAAGATACTGGAAAAAATCTCTTAAGGTACGGGAATTAACAGCTGAGGAGGCTCTAGAGAAGAAGACCAAGTTGATTCAGGAACTGGAAGAGAACTGGAGGCCTCTGCGTTATAATTTTGCCTACGCATTACAGTACCTAGGACAAGGTTTTGTAAGGATGGCCTTCGTATTTTTTCTTCCCCTATATTTAGCTAAAGAGCTTGGCTATCCAGAAGCTACGATTCCGGCTCTGATAGCCGTTATTATGTTGGCATGGGCAATAAAATGGCCATGGGGGATATTAACTGATTGTGTGCCGATAAACGGTTTCGGAAGGAGAAGACCCTACATAATTATTTTCAATATTATTAGTATAGTGATACTAGCTATATTCGCGCTTGCCCATCCGGGAGCCGAGGTTATGATCCCGCTTAGTATATTATTTTTAGCGTTGTTGGCTGGTATCGACGCAGCATATGATGGTTTATTGATTGATATAACCCCGCCAGGCTCACATGGTCTCACTATAGGAGGAGTTGCATGGGGTTTTAAAGCAGTTGGAGAGCTTATAGGTGCTTTAGTAATCGGGACAATAATTTCTCTCTACGGTTTTTCAGCTGCATTCTCTATAACGTTAATTTTCCAGCTGTTTACCTTTTCATGCCTACTTATCCATGAACCATCGCTAACTTTAGAGAGGAGGCCTACAAAAGAGGGATTTGCTCTGCTCTTTACTGAGAAATACCTCTGGCTGGCATTCTTAGCAATATCCCTTCCATCATATCTCGCCTTCTTTTCTCCTACGGCAGGCGCCTTAGGTTTCGTCTTGAAAAAGATAGTTGGGGCAGCTGGGCTTATAGGGCAAATAGGTGCTGTCAATAGAGGGGCTGTGATAATTGGCTCTCTTTTAGGAGGCTTTATTGCCGATAGAATAGGACATAAGAAAACATACCTTATCGCCGCTCCATTAATGGGATTATGTATTGGAATGTGGGTGTTTGCAGCTCCTGGCGCTATAAATCTAGTATTTATTCTTGTAACTGTAATGGGTATAATTGAAGGCTTCTATGTTTCAGGGCTTTTTGCAATATTTGGTGATATGTGCCCACCATATCTCCCTGGAACAAATTACCAAGTTTTCATGTCAGCAGGTCATATAGGCGCTCTGATAATGCTCTTCATCTGGAGCTTTCTACTAACTTCTTACTCATGGACTGTAGGTATAATAGCAATTGCTGTGATAGGTATAATAAATGTTATACCCATATACTTCTTAAAACCTTATGCAGAGGCGAAGGCGATTAAAGTCTAAGAGCTTGAATTTCAACTCCATTTATCTATTTTTTTATCAAAGAAGGACTATAACCGAGTAAGTATTTATTCTTCACCTAACATCGTATATGTAGTTCCAATTATTACCATTTGTAGAAGTGATAATGTACCTAGGCTATAAATATCGAGGAAAATGGAAGTATATTGACACCAACATAAATTCTATTTAGCTACATATCCTTAGCTTCTCCATATGTCTCTAGAATCTTTACGATGAAATATATGTTCGTGATCACCCCCAAGATTAGAAGGGTATATAACAATTGATCTATTATACTCCCTAGAAATATTATGAATAGCCTAACATCTCTAGACGCTATATTCGGGAATACGCCGATTGTAGCTGGATGGATCCCTAGGTCCTTCTCACCCCTTGCATGTATATAACTTACTAGTATACTCCCTGCTAATGCAAGTAGTATAGATACATATGTTAGAATGCCTCCATACTTCTGGAGGGTATATAGTGATGCACCCGCCAGTATAATAAAGTCTGTATATCTATCTAGACACGCATCCAGGAATCTCCCTCTCCTACTAACCATGTTTCTAGCCCTCGCCAATTCACCGTCTACACCATCTAATACCGAGGATACCTGTACAAGTATCCCTGCCAAAACAGGGTTATTTAGAATATATAGTGGTAGGGATAACATGCCTATAAACGCGGATAATATACTCATTTGATTGGGGGTTACATCGATATTATGCCTAACTATAAATTTCGTAATCGGGTTTGATAGCCTCCTATTAATATATCTTGAGACGGGGCCATCGGTGGGTTTCCCCCCTATACCCCTCTCTCCCATATATTAAGCACCTCACGATACTCCCCCATTAAAACCATGTATAGGTCCTCGGGGGTATCTATATCCTTCCATGGAACCCCCTCTATATCACATACCTTAACCTTTAACCCCCTATCCTTAAGCCATTTAATCAATTTACTTAACTCTGCTTCAAAGTAGTTTCTAAAGTACTCTGCCGCATAGTAGAATACATTCCTCGACATCATGAAGACTCCAATATCTATGTGAGTATAGTTTACCAAGTCCTTACCTATGTTAATCAAGTTAAATTCGTTGTCAGCCAGGATCTTCGTGGCCTCGTCAACATCTATAAACCTGGGTATACTATCTCCCCCTATAACCACCTCTGCATCGCCTGCAAATATTCTTTTAAACTCGATAACCTTCTCCAATACCTTAGCAGGATATATGTGATCCGACATAGATAGTATAAATTGATCCTCCTTCACAACCTTCCTAGCAGTGTATAGTGAGTATCCATTCCCCCTCTGAGGCTCTTCATTTACTACTACCCTAATATCGATATTCAACTCTAGATTATTCTTAAATTTTAGGATATACTCTAGATTATCATAATTAACTACTACATAAACCTTATTTACACCGATTTTAGCCATTGAATAAAGTGGATAGTATATTAATGGCTTACCATTTATATCAATAAGGAATTTAGGTCCACTAGCGATAGACCTCAGCCTACTTCCATACCCTGCAGCTAGTATAACCCCCTCCATAATCCCATCTAATAATAATATTTTAACTTGATTATATTGATGACAGTCTATATGATATTTCGGTGTTGTTCTATAAATAATTCGATTTATATGCACTAAATGATATGCTAGGTTATTAATTAAATGTATTTTGTTGGAAGAGGCTGGATAAACGAAGTAGGTATGTCAAATTAATTGATAATGAAAACTTTAACCTTAATCTATTTTAACGACACTATTCATCTCCTTAACTTCTCCTCTCCTTACAAGTATCATAGCATCTTGAAGCTCTTCAAATTTAAATATAGCTTTCTCAATACTTAGATCTATTTTCTTCGCTAAATTAAGCATCTTATACGCCGACTCTCTCCTTATATTATGAACGGTCTTTATAGTCCTGCCCCATATATTTGAGTAATCCTTTATAGTAATAGGGGTCGAGGCTATTTGGGCGAGGACTAGAACACCGCCGTGCTTAAGATTTCTAAGTGCTTTTTCAACAATTTCTCCTACGGGAGGGAATGATATGATTGCATCAAGTTTCTTAGGGAAATCCTCCTTTAAAATATTTCCTACCCACTTGGCACCATTTTCATATGCGACTTCCATGTGATGCTTAGACCTCGTGCTAACGTAAACATCTATACCACTATAATTAGCTATTTTAAGTAAATAGTATGCTGTTGGTCCAAATCCTATTATACCTATATTATCCCCAGGTTTAGGGTTTGCTAAGTCATACGCTAGATACGACGCTATTCCAGGGCACATCATTGGAGCCAAATCATCTAGACCTAGTGGTATATCATTAAATGGAAATACATACTCCTCATATGCAACTACATACTCGGCGAAGCCCCCATTAACATCCCACCCAGTACTTATAAAGTATGGACAGTAGTTTTCCCAGCCACTAATGCAGTACTTACATCCATTACATGTACGATAGAGCCATGATAATCCTACTTTATCTCCGATATTGATCCTTTTAACTTCCTCCCCGACCTTATCAACTACCCCTGCAATCTCGTGACCAAGTATTATAGGCCTCTTATGGAGAGGCAGGTCTCCCTCTGCAATATGTAAATCAGTTCTACATATCCCACAATATTTAACCTTAATCCTCACCTGACCATACTTAGGCTCGGGAGTAGGATACTCATCAACTAATTTTAATGGCTTTTCATTTATCTTAGCCTGATTATCTAATATCCATGCTCTCATATAGAAATTATTATTCTCATTTAGACTTAATTTTCAATCGTCTATATAATCACTAATGATTAAATCGATATTGAAGCTAGCAATGAATTAGCTTATGTAACAATTATTATTTAGGCATTTACAGGAAGAGAGAAATATGCAGAGTTTTCTAAGTGAGGTGAGTTTTAGCATTGTAGAGAAGCAGTTAGGGCTACCGAGGAGAAAGAGGCAACCCAAACCCCATCCCTAAGCCCTATCCCCCTACTCCCTTTTTACCAACCCTATAATAATAAAGAATGGAGGGGGTGGGATTTGAACCCACGCAGGCCTACGCCAGTGGGTCCTAAGCGTAGGCTCAGCCTAAGGCCGATCCACCCCGATTGACCAGGCTACGGCACCCCTCCCCTCTAAACATCTTTTCGGTGTGCAGAAATATAAATTTACTTGATACATCTAGTAATATTAAATGGTATTAGTAATGGCACCTAATTATGGAAGGATGATGATTTATGAAGAGATTTGCTCTATCGTTACTATCCAAAGTAGTACCTACTAAAAATCATATTGTATTCTATAGTTTACCTGATTATAGTGGGAATCCAAAGGCATTATATGAGTATGCAAGAGAGAATTATAGAGATGGAACCAGGCTTATATGGATAGTTTCAAGTAGTGAAAGCGAGTATAAATTGAGAAGAAGAGGGATAGAGTCCTATAGTATATATACTAAAGAGGGTGTGATGAAGTTACTCCAGGCAAAAGTAGTAATACTGTCGCACATGATATTTAGACCTGGTCGAGCAATTATTAAAAGCAGAGGGCAAAAATACTTCTATTTACCACATGGACTACCCTTTAAGGCTAGGTATATGCTACATTATTATCCTAGATGGATGGATATACTTATTGATCTAACAATCACTACAAGTGAATTAGCTAAATACATACATTCCTCATGGCTTTCTATAACATTAGATAAATTTAAAATAACGGGTTATCCTAGGAACGATGTTCTACTTAGGCTATCGAGAGACGATGCAATTAAAATCCTAAGTAAGATATTAAATCATGATTTAGAGAGATCGACTGAAATATTATTATATGCGCCGACTTATAGAATGTGGTTTCATAATGCTAATGGTATGAGTTTATATAGAAGTGAAGGAAAGCCGTTTGACGGGATATTACCTTTTACAATGGATGAACTCTCGAAATTAGATCATTTCCTAGATAACAATAACTCCTTATTATTAATTAGATATCATCCATTTGAGGAGGATTACCGAGTAGGAAAATATTCAAATATATTTAACAAATTTAAAAATATCAAGCTTATTAGATCGGAGGATTTAAGTAGATTAGATATATCGATAAATGATATACTACCTGCTGTAGATTGCCTAATTACAGACTATTCATCTATATTCTACGATTATCTCCTGTTAAATAGACCGGTTATATTTCATTTATATGATTTAGACGAGTATTCTAGGGACCGTGGATTTATCATAGGTAAAGAAAATCTAAATTTGTATCTACCAGGTGAAATAACCAGGAATTATAATGAGTTTA
>Ga0190308_1000623_pt1 | contig 10952 bp, 12 predicted proteins | sample 48700756_MG_FD_165050 | JGI IMG/M metagenome (GOLD analysis project Ga0190308, IMG submission 165050) | Hydrothermal vent sediment bacterial communities from Southern Trench, Guaymas Basin, Mexico - 4870-07-5-6_MG | ecosystem: Environmental > Aquatic > Marine > Hydrothermal vents > Sediment ...
CTTACTGGATTATAAGTAAATATTTACCAAATATTTTAAAACTTTTTGGAGTAGATGTGCCTTATTTAGCATACAATTTTAAAATTTTATTAAAAGATTTTCTTTCTAAACTTATAGTTATTCTTACTATTCTTGGAATTCTTGACTGGCTTTATAATAGATGGGATGTAGAAAGGAAAATAAAACTTACTCGTCATGAATTAAAAGAAGAATTAAAACAAACTGAAGGAGATCCATGGGTTAGAGCAAGAATAAGACAAAAACAAAGAGAACTTGCTCAAAGAAGAATGCTTGCAGAGGTTCCTAAGGCAGATGTAGTAATTACTAATCCTACTCATTATGCTGTAGCTTTAAAATATGAACTAAGTAAAATGCCTGCACCTCAAGTTATAGCAAAAGGTAAAAATTATCTTGCTCAAAAAATTAGAGAAATTGCAGAACATCATAAAATTCCTATCTATCAGGATCCACCTTTAGCTAAAATTCTTTATGAAAAAGTTGAAATAGGAAAATATATACCTGAAGAATTGTACCAAGCAGTGGCTAAAGTTCTTGCTTATGTTTATAAACTTAGAAAAATTAAAATGAATAAATTCAAAAATTTTAATTTTGAAGAGAATAGACCTCAGATTTAAGTAAAAAATTATGGAAAGATATTTTACATTAAAGAATTTTTTTGATTTTTACAATGTTATTGCCATACTATGTATTGTTATTTTATTTTCTATTATTCTTTTTCCTTTACCTCCATATCTTATAGATTTAGCTTTAGCCCTTAATTTTTCGGTATCTATCCTTGTTCTCATTATGACTATGCAGGTAAATAAACCTTTGGATTTTACTGGATTTCCTGCTTTACTTCTTGTAACTACTTTATTTAGACTTTCAATGAATATAGCTACCACGAGAATAATCCTTTTGAAAGGTCATGAAGGAACACATGCAGCAGGTCATATAATAAAAAGTTTCGGAGAATTTGTTGTAGGCGGAAATTATATTGTAGGGTTTATTGTATTTCTAATTTTGGTTTTAATTAATTTTGTAGTTATTACAAGAGGAGCCCAAAGAATTGCAGAAGTGGCAGCAAGATTTACTTTAGATGCTATGCCAGGTAAACAAATGGCTATAGATGCAGATTTAAATGCTGGTCTAATTGATGAGAACGAAGCTAAAAAAAGAAGAGAAAATATAGCTAAAGAGGCAGATTTTTATGGAGCTATGGATGGTGCTTCTAAATTTATTAGAGGAGAAGCTATAGCAGGACTTGTTATTACTTGTATTAATATAATTGGAGGGATTTTGATAGGAACTTTACAAAGAGGTTTAGATTTAGCAACTTCAGCTCAGACTTATACCATTCTTACTATTGGTGATGGTTTGGTTTCTCAAATCCCAGCTCTTACTGTTTCTACTTCAGCTGGGATTTTAGTAAGTAGAGCAGCTGCAGAAGCAGGAATGGGAAGGGATATTGCTACTCAATTTGCTGCTCGTCCAGAAGCACTTATGTTAGCAGGAGGTGTTGTTTTTATTCTTTCCTTAATTCCAGGACTACCTTTTCCACCCTTTTTTCTTCTTAGTGTTTTTCTTTTCACCTTAGGATATTTTTCTTATACAGCTCAAAAAAGAAAAGAAGAAATAATTCCAGAAAAGAAAGCTCCCCCTCCACCAGAGATTGAAGAAATAAGACCTGTAGAGCTTTTAGCTATTGAGTTGGGATACGGATTAGTCTATTTAGCAGATGAAAATAGAGGAGGAGATCTACTTGCAAGGATTAAAAATTTAAGAAAACATTTAGCTCAAGAATTAGGTATAATGGTTCCACCTGTTCATGTAAGAGACAATCTGGCATTAAAACCTGGAGAATATTCTATTTTAATTAAAGGGGTAGAAGTTGCAAAAGGAGAACTTATGCCTAATTATTTAATGGCTTTACCTTCAAGTCCTGATTTAGTTCCACCTAAGGGAGCTATACCAACTAAAGAACCTACATTTGGAATGAATGCTTATTTTATAACTGAAGAACTTAGAGATGAGGCAGAAACAGCAGGTTTTACAGTAGTAACACTCTCTACAGTAATTACCACACATTTAGCTGAGATAATAAAAAAATATGCAGATGAACTTTTAACTAAACAGGAAGTTCAAAGAATTATAGATACTCTTAGTAAATATTATCCCAAGATAGTAGAAGAATGTCTTAATAATGTTAACTTAACTATTATTCAAAAAGTTCTTCAAGGTTTGATAAAAGAAGGTATACCTTTAAGAGATTTAGTAACAATTTTTGAAACTATTAGTGATTATGGAGCTACTATCAAAGATCCAGAAATTTTAACAGAATATGTAAGACAAAAATTATCAAGATTTATAGTAAAACCTGCTTTAACAGATCATACCTTGCCTTCTATTTTAATAGGAGATGATATAGAAGAAATTATTAAAAAATCTCTTCAAAGAACCGAACAAGGAACATTTTTAATGATTGATCCTAAAATAGGAAGTAAGATAGTAACAGCTCTTACACAAGCTGTAGAAAGGGCAAGTCAGAAAAATATTATGCCTGTCATTTTATGTAGTCCTACTATTAGAAGACATTTAAGAAAACTTATAGAAAGAAGTTTAGCACATATACCTGTAATTTCCCAAGCAGAAATTCCTATAGATATAAAAATAGAAATTTTAGAAGTGATAAGACTGGTGAGAGAGTAAAAAATGAAAATCAAAAAATTTAGAGGAAAAAGTATTTTAGAAGTTTTAAATAAAGTAAAAAAAGAATTTGGAGAAGAGGCAGTAATTCTTGATTCAGAACAAATAAATACTGAAGAAGGACAGATTTATGAGATGACTGCAGCTATTGAGGAGGAGGAAGTAATAATAAAAAATAATCTCCCTGAGGTTGAGACAAAATTAGCAAACGATGAACAAAAGTTTGAAAATTATATCAAGCGTGAAATTGCAGAAATAAAAAAAATGCTAAATAATATATTAAATCCACAGCTTAAAAATATAAATTATTTAAATTTAATTGAAAAAGGAATTCCACCTTTTATAGCTAAGGAATTAATTACAACAAATTCAGATTTATTAGAATTTGTTTCTGAAAAATTGAAAGAAAAAGGAAATGCCTCTAATTCTAAGTATCAAGTATTTATTGGTGATTCAGGAACAGGTAAAACTACTAATATTTTTAAATTAGCAGTATGGTATAAGTATAAATACCATGCCAAAGTATTGGTAATAAGTCTTGATAATTACAAAATAGGAAATAATTTTCAAACAAAGAGATTGGCAGAGCTTTTAGAGATTGATTTTAAAATTTTAGACCTTGAGGAACTTAAAGAGATAGAATCAATTTTAACTAAGTATAACTATGTGTTGATAGATACTCCCAGTTTAGAAAAAAGACTTATGATAAATGATTTAGAAGATTTAATTTTAAAGATGCCTTTTTTAAGATTTCAATGGGTTGTGAGGGCAACTGAACATTATGAGTATATTTTGAAATTATGGGAAAAAATTGAGAAATTTCCTGTAGAAGGTATATTTTTAACCTTTATAGATAAAATTTCTAATAGTATGCCACTTTTTTGGATATTAGATAACAGAATACCACCAATTACTTTTATTTCTAATGGTGAGAGACTACCTGAAGATATTTTAAAAGCAGAAGAAGAAATTATTAAAAAATTACTTTTAAAAAACATTTTAAATGTTTAAATTAAGGGAGGCTTTATGAGAAGTATAGCTATTGCAAGTGGGAAAGGAGGTGTAGGGAAAACAAGTTTTGTAATAAATTTAGCTTTAGCTCTTACTCAATATCATCAAAAAGTTCTTATTTTTGATGCAGATCTTGGACTTGCTAATGTAGATGTAATGTTAGGGATTTCTCCCAAATTTGATATCCGATATGTAATAAATGGAGAATTAAATTTAAAAGAAATTGTTTATTCTACAGAATATGATTTTGACCTAATTCCTGCAAGTTCAGGTGTAGTAGAATTAACTCATCTAAATTCTGATCAAAAGATCCTTTTAAAGGATCAAATGGAAGAAGTATTTAAAAAATACGATTATTTACTTTTTGATAGCTCTGCTGGCATTTCGGAGAATGTTTTGTTTTTTATGTATTTAGCTGGAGAAAGAATTGTAGTATGCACTCCAGAACCTACTTCTATAGCAGATGCTTATGCTCTTATAAAAGTAGCTTATAAAAATCACAAAATAAAAAGTTTTTACTTGGTAGTGAATATGATTAAGGATGAGACAGAAGGTAAAAGAATTTATCAACAACTTTTGTATGTAATTGAAAGATTTTTGCCTGAAATCAAACTTTCTTATTTAGGAGGGCTTCCTTTTGATGAATGTGTTAAAAGTGGCATAAAGTCACAAGTTCCTTATTTAAAACTTTGTCCTGAAAGTAATATAAGTAAAAAGATGAAAGAAATGGCTTTAAAAATGCTCAAATTTAATCCACAAGAAATAAAAGGGTTAGAGAATTTTTTAGAAAAGTTGATAAGTATTTAATATAATTTTAAGTTTAAGTTAATATTATGAAAAAATTAATAAATAAGATTTTTTTTGAAAAACCACCCTTAGAGAAAGTAATAGAAGAATTTTTGCCTTTAATCAATTATTGGGCAAATAGATATGTCTATTATGGAAATCCTGTGATTAATAAAGAAGATCTTGTTTCTGTTGGTGTGATGGGGCTTATAGAGGCTTATCATAGATATGATCCATCTAAAAAGGTTAAGTTCAAAACCTTTGCTGAATTTAGAATTAAAGGCGCTATGCTTGATGAAATAAGAAAGTTGGATATAATACCAAGGAGTGTAAAAAGTAAAATAAATGAATTTGAAGAAAAATTGAGAAATCTTTATCAAGAATTAGGTCGTATGCCAAAAGATGAAGAAATTGCAAAATCTATGAATTTAAGCTTAGAAGAATATTACAAATTTTTAGAAAGTATAAAAAGTGTAACTTTTATTGATATTGAAAATTTTAAACAAAAAATACCAGATTTAGGAGAAGAAGATATATTTGAATTTATTGCAGGTGATAAAAAAGAAGATCCTTTTGAAAAATATGCTTTAAAGGAACTTCAAGAAAGATTAGAAAAAGCTTTAGAATATCTATCAGAAAAAGAAAGATTAGTATTAGCTTTATATTATTATGAAGGATTAACTATGAAAGAAATTGCTAAAATATTAAATTATACAGAAAGTAGAATTTCTCAAATACATAATCAAGCAATTTTAAAACTTAGAAGTATTTTAAATAAATAATTTTAGGAGGATATTTAAAAAATGACACTAAATCCAAATATTAAAATTTTAGTTGTAGATGATTTTAAAACTATGAGAAAAATTATCAAAAATATTCTTACTCAACTTGGATTTAAAAATATAATAGAAGCAGATGATGGCACAACAGCTTTGGAACTTTTAAAAAAGCAAAAAGTAGATTTAATAATTTCTGATTGGAATATGCCTAAAATGAATGGACTTGAGCTTCTTAAGTCTATTCGTAGTGATGATAATTTAAAAGACATACGATTTATTATGGTTACTGCTGAAGCTCAGAAAGAAAGTGTAATAGAAGCTATAAAACATGGAGTTAATCAATATGTAGTAAAACCTTTTACTCCAGAAACATTGAAAGAAAAATTAGAAAAAGTTTTTGGAGGATAGTTTGGAAGAAGAAATTAAAAAAGATTTGAAAGAGATTAAAGAAGAAATTGAAACACAAGAAAAATCTGCAGAAGAGCCTGAGAAAAAAAAATCAAAAACCAAAACCGAAATAAAGGAATCTTTAGAAGAAGAAAAATCAGATATTACTCCTGAAAAAGCTGAAGGTTTAGTAGAAAAGTTAATTAAGTCTGAGGAAAAAGAAGAAGTTTCTGAAGAAAAAATTTCTAAAAAGTTTAGAACAAAGGATCTTTTTTTTATATTTGGAAGTATTTTTACTATAGTATTTATTATTATTGGAATATGGATAAGTTTAAAATTAATAAAAGGAGATTTTAGTAAAAAAGAAAATACAAATTCTCTTTCTAAACCCGAAGTATTAATTCCAGAAAGCACAGGTTTTAAGAAACTTTCTAAAATAGTAATTTTAAAAGATGAGAAAGAAGTAGATTATCCTTATGAACTGAAAATTAAAAATTTTTTAATTCCTGTAGGTTTTGAGGAATTTTTAAGATTAGATATAACTTTATATTTTGATCAAAATACTTCTACCAAAGAATTAACAGAAAAAGAATTTGATTTTAGGAAAATACTTTATAATTATTTTAAAAATATACCAATAGATGTTTGGAAAAATACAAAAAGTGTATATACTCTGGAAAAAAAGATTAAAGAAAGATTAAAAGAAAAGAAAATAAAGCCACTTCCTCAGAAAATAAAGTTAGAAGGGGTAATATTAAAAGGTTAGTAAGTGAAATATGGAATTTTTTTTAATTATTCTACTCATAATAGATATTATAATGATAGGAATTTTTATCTCTTTTTATATAAAGTTTAAAAAAATTTTTGAATTACCATGGGAAGATATTAAGGAAAGTATTGAAAGAGCTCAAGAATTAGTTAATAAACTTGAAAAATTACGAGTAGCTTCAGAAATAAACTCTAAAATAGAATTAAAAAAAGAAATTTATTCATTAGCTAAAGAGGGATATACTCCTAAGGAGATTGCTAAGAAGTTAAAACTTTCTGAAGCAGAAGTAGAGTTAGTTTTGGCATCTAAGAAAATAGCTTTTTAAAGGATAGAATATATGCAAATTACTGCACCAGCACCTATTATTTATCTTCCTGAAAATTTATGGTCTTTTTTTACACGACCAGGAAGAGAACTATTAATAAAGGTGCTTAATGTTGAAGGAAAAACACTTTATTTAGAACTTGGAGGAGAAAAATTTCAAGCAAGAATCGGGGGAACTTTAACTCCGGAAAATTTTACTATTGGAGAAGTTTTAAGAGTAAGAGTAGCAAAAACAGGTAATCCTATAATACTTCAAGTTCTTTCCTCAGAAAAAGAAACAGGAAAGCTTAATTTTTTATATTTGATAAGTGCTAAACTTGCTGAAAAATCCATGAATAAAGAAGTTTTTCAAAAAGATATAACTCTTTTAACCACTTTTATCAAAGATTTAGTAAGAGTAAGAGAAAAAGAAGAGAAAGAAGTAACTGATAAAGAATTAAAAGAACTGTTTGGAGAAAAAATTAAATCTTTTAAATTTATCTATAAAGATGAAAAGATAGTAATTCCTTTTATTTTTAATGATGAAAGATCTTGGGGTTTTTTAGAATTAGAAGAGCCTAAGGAAGAGCACGGGAAAATAAAGCTTTTTTATTTTAAAATTTTTTTTGAATACTTAGGATTGATGGAATGTTACTTAAGCTATTTAGATAAAGAAGTATATGTAGATCTTTATTTTGCTAATAAAGATTCTTTTAAAATAGCTAAGAGTGAAATTAAAAAATTGGAAAATCTTTTTTATTCTTATAAAATACCAGTAAAAATTAATTTAAATATGCAAAAAATTTCTCCAGGACAACTTTTAGAAAGGGAAGGGTAGGAGTAAAAAATGCATAAAGTATTAATAGTTGATGATTCAAAAGCAATAAGAGAAATAGAAAAAAAATATTTAGAAGAGATTGGATTTGAAGTATTAGAAGCTGGAAATGGAAAAGAGGCTTTAAAAGTTTTGGAAGAAAATCCAGATATAAAATTGATTTTACTTGACTGGCATATGCCGGTTATGAATGGATATGAGTTTTTATTAAAATTGCGTGCTAATCCAACATGGTCAGATATTAAAGTTATGATAGTAACTACAGAAAATCAACAAAAAAGTATAATTGATGCAATAATGGCTGGAGCTAATGAATATCTTATGAAACCTTTTGATAAAGAAATGTTAAAAGTAAAAATCAAATATCTTATGGAAACTTTTAGAAATGAATGAGAAAATAAAAGTATTAGTGGTAGATGATTCAACTGTTATGAGAAAATTAATTTCTGATATTTTAAAAAATGATCCACAGATAGAAGTAGTAGATACTGCAAAAACAGGAAAAGAAGCTATAGAAAAAGCCAAAAATTTAAAACCAGATGTTATTACTCTTGATATAGAAATGCCAGAGATGGATGGAATAACCGCTTTAAAAATATTAAGAAAAGAGGTGCCTCAAACAAAAGTTATTATGTTCTCTTCTTTAACTCAAGAAGGTGCTAAAGCAACTATAGAATCTTTAGCTTTAGGAGCTTATGATTTTGTTCCTAAACCTTCTACTAAATCTTTTTTAGAAAGTGTAAAAAAAATAGAGCAAGATCTTATACCTAAAATAAAAAGTGTTGTTCCATTAAAAAAAATTAAACTTATTTATAAACCTATTCAAATAACACCTAAAATAAAAAAAGGAATCTATAAAGTGTGTGGAATAGGAGTTTCAACAGGAGGACCTCAAACTTTATTAAAAATACTTCCAAAACTTCCACCTAATTTTCCGGCACCAATTTTAATTGTTCAACATATGCCTCCTCTTTTTACTAAACAATTAGCAGAGAGACTTAATTCACTTTCCAGACTTAGAGTAAAAGAAGCTGAAGAAGGTGAATTTGTAAAAGATGGAGTAGTTTATATTGCTCCAGGAGATTATCACATGAAGATTAAAAAGGAAAATAGTTTAATAAAAATAAAATTACATCAAGGACCACCTCGTAATTTTTGTAGACCTTCTGTAGATGAACTTTTTGAATCTCTGGCAGAAGTTTATAATGGAAAAACACTGGCTTTAATTTTAACAGGAATGGGAAATGATGGGAAAGAAGGAGCAAAAAAAGTTAAAGAAAAAGGAGGGGTAGTTTTAGCTCAAGATGCAGAAAGTTCTGTTGTATTTGGAATGCCAAAAGCAGTAATTGAAGAAGGACTTGCGGATGAGGTTATAAATCTTTCCAGAATTTCTGAAAGACTAAAAGATCTTTTTAGGTGTAATTAAATGGAGAAAAAAATTTTTGAATTTTTTACAGCTTTATTAGAAAAAGTAGCAGGAATATCTTATGCTACAGGAAAAGAGTATTTGATTGAAAGTCGGTTAAATGAATTGGCTTTATCTTTAGGGTACAAAGATGTAAAAGATATATATCAAACTATAATAAAAAAAGGAGTTAATTTAAAACTGTTAAATGAAATTATAGATGCCTTAACAACCAATGAAACTTATTTTTTTAGAGATTATCATCCTTTTGAGGCTCTTAGAACTCATATTTTGCCTGAATTATTTAAAAAAAGAGAAAAGGAAAAAAAAATTAATATTTGGTCAGCAGCTTGTGCTACAGGACAGGAAGCTTATAGTATAGCTATGATTTTATTAGAATATTTTTCCCTCTATTTACAAACTTATAGAGTTTCTATATTAGCTACTGATATTTCTAAAAAATGCTTGGAAAAAGCTAAAAAAGGGGTTTATAATCAGATTGAAATAAACAGAGGTCTTCCTATTTCATTTTTAGTAAAATATTTTAAACAATGCGGAGCACATTGGTATATAGATGAAAAAGTAAAAAAATTAGTAAAATTTGAAAAACTTAATTTATTAGGTGCCTCTCAAAGATTATTAGAGAGATTTGATCTTATTTTTTGTCGGTATGTTTTAATTTATTTTTCTGATGAAATCAAAAAGAAAGTTTTAACAGATTTATGGAAATTGCTTAATCCTGGAGGATACTTAATTCTTGGAGCTACTGAAATTCCGGCTTTGGTTTTTTCAGATATGGAAAAAAAGATTATAGGAAAGACATCTTGGTATCATAAAAAGGGTTAGAGAATGAATAATATTGGTTTAAAAAATTTTTCTTCTGTTAAAGAAATTAAACAGTATTTTAGGGAACAGATAAAAAAACTTCATCCTGATAAAGGAGGAAATAAAGAAAAATTTTTAAATTTTTTAGATTGGTATCAGCAGGTTTTAGAAAGTTTTGAAAAAAAATGTAAAGTAAAAATAGTTAATAAATGTCCTTTAATAGGAAATTATTTTTTTTCTATATTAGAATTAACAGTAGAGGAAGTAGCTTTAGGAGGAAAGAAAAAAATTCAAATTCCTGGAGAAGAAGTAATTTGCCCTACTTGCAATGGAACTGGAAAAAAGAAAAATGGTAAAGTTCAAATTTGTGGTTTTTGTAAAGGTTCTGGTTCAATTAAAATAAAAGATAAAAGAAAAAATATCTTTACTTATCTTAGCTGTCCTTATTGTAAAGGTTCTGGGAAGCTATTAATAGAAAATTGCGAAGAATGTAAAGGTAAAGGTAAAATAAGAATTTATAAGGAAATCTATATAGATATTCCTTTAGGATTAAAGGAAGGAGATATTTTATTTGTGCCTAAGGAAAGTATAAATTCAATTTGTGATTTATATTTAGAAATTTCAATAGTTCCTCATCCATACTTTATTTTGAAAAATAATAACTTAATATATAAATGCAAAATTCCTTTTTGGGAAATTATTTTAAAAAAAGAAATATCTATTTATACTTTAGAAGGGAAAGAAAAAATTCCTGCTAAATTTTTCACAAAAAGTTCTCCTATAGTAATAAAGGGTAGGGGACCTTTTCTTAAAAATGGGAAAAGAGGAGATTTATTAATAGATTTTCAAATTTATATTCCAGAAAAAATACCTTTTAAAGCAAAAGAATTAATTTCTCAAGCAGTTAATATTATTAACTCCCCAGAGACTGAAATTTAGCTTTTTATTCAAAAAGTCCAGCAAAATTCAAAAATACTTTCCATACATCTTTTTTATGTTTAGGAAATTCTTCTAAAATTAAAGCTTGCCATTTAGGAGCTTTGGGTTTTTTTAAGAGTTTTAAACCTGCTTCTTCAGGGGTTCTGTCACCTTTTTTTAGATTACATTTTTTACAACAAAGAACTACATTGGTCCATACTGTTTTCC
>Ga0190308_1000626_pt1 | contig 10944 bp, 9 predicted proteins | sample 48700756_MG_FD_165050 | JGI IMG/M metagenome (GOLD analysis project Ga0190308, IMG submission 165050) | Hydrothermal vent sediment bacterial communities from Southern Trench, Guaymas Basin, Mexico - 4870-07-5-6_MG | ecosystem: Environmental > Aquatic > Marine > Hydrothermal vents > Sediment ...
AGTTTGATTCTCTACATAGGGTAATATATGTCCATTTTGTTTAACTGCTGCTAAACATATCTTTTCAGTTTGATTATTTACATATTGTAATGCTTTACTATTTTGTTTAACTGATTCTAAACATATTATCTTTGTTTGATTTTTTACATATTGTAATGCATATCCATTTTGTTTAACAGCTTCTAAACATATATCTTCAGTTTGGTTTTTTATATATTGTAAATTATATTCATCTTGTTTGACTGCTACTAAACATATTTTTTTAGTTTGATTATTTATATATTGCAATGCGTGCCCATTTTGTTTAACTGCTGCTAAACATATTTTTTTGGTTTGGTTCTGTACATATCGTAAAGCACCTCCATCTTGTTTAACTGCTTCTAAACATATCCCATCAGTTTGATTTTTTACATATTGTAATGCATTTCCATATTGTTTAACAGCTTCTAAACATATATCTTCAGTTTGGTTTTTTATATATTGTAAATTATATTCATCTTGTTTGATTGCTGCTAAACATATTTTTTTAGTTTGATTATTTATATATTGCAATGCGTGCCCATTTTGTTTAACTGCTGCTAAACATATATTTTTAGTTTGGTTCTGTACATATTGTAAAGAATTACCATCTTGTTTAACAGCTTCCAAACATATCCCATCAGTTTGATTTTTTACATATTGTAATGCATTTCCATATTGTTTAACAGCTTCTAAACATATATCTTCAGTTTGGTTTTTTATATATTGTAAATTATATTCATCTTGTTTGACTGCTGCTAAACAATATGATTTATCATACCATTTAAGTAGATTGTCTTTAGTGTACATAGTATTTTCCTTTATTTTCGGCAAATTTCGTTTAAATAGCCTTGTTGACTAATTTATTCATCAAATATTTTGTATATAATAGCCTTGTTGACTAGTATATTTTATTTGAATAGCCTTGTTGACTAGTATATTATTTAATATATTATTTCTATATTAAACTTGTCGAATAGTTAATCCCTAAAAAAAGGTAGTTCCCTATGCAAAAAATAACGTATCGGAAGTTTTTTTTAAGATCTAGTGGGGCGATCTTGGACTAAATTCTTAGTTTCTGCCGCAGGGAACAAAAAGGAGGAGGATATTAATCTATTACGGAGAAATAAATCATGCAAAGTTATATTGAACCAACAAATCAGTTTTTATGTAGTACACCATACGAACATTCAAATTTTATCTATGGAAGTCCAAATATAGTAGAATCATATAGAACCTGTAGATATTTAAATAACAATTTAAAATTATTCTTAGATGCGGATAATAATGATACAGTTCTATTTGGGTGTGAAGTACTATCAGCTACAATAACAAGTAATATATTACAAGTAAGTATTGGGGAAGGTAAAATAATCCAGGATGTAACATTAGTATCTAATCCTGTATTCACATTGACAAGAGACATTAGTACATGGTCTTCTAACTTATCTGAATATTCAGCTGTTGTATATACTGACTTCAAGTTCCCAGAACCAACCGTTAAGCCGACTACGGTCGACCCTGGAGCATTCGTGTATACGTTAGGTATAACCAATAATTCAAGTGGTAGTATGGAAACTATAGTCTGGGACATCGAGCGAAACAAGTTAGTTCTATATGCTGCTCCGTTGAATGATTTGATGAATGTTGCTGAAAGTGTTACTATTGACGGTATTGTATATCATGTGTATGATATTGATGATGTCGACGGTGGTATCATATAATTAGTTCTATCCTTGGTACGGGGGTAGAACTCTCATTTTGTAACGTGTGATCTTAAGGAGGGATAATGGATCAATTAACTGCTGAACACTTTATAGAAGCATCAAATACTATATCACCATTTAAACCATACACGAATCGATTTGCAACAGGCCAGATCGGTAATGATAAATTTCATTATATTAGTAGAGAGTTTAATCAATTCAATAAAGTATTCGGTGAAGATGTAATCGTTGATAATGTAACTTGTGCTGTATCTAATACGACGACTGATGTCATTATCAATATCAACCCAGGTAAGATAATAACTGATGATGTCTTCTGTGAGTTTAATGGTCATACTGAAATAGTATATAGTAATGCCTATATTTATAATCCGGATGGATATTTTGTTCTGATATCTGATTTTAAAAATTATACAACTCTAAATAGAAACATGTTTAGATTTATGTTGGCCTATTTCGATTCAAATGGAAATCCAATTGATGATTTTGATGCTAATCGAAATAGACTTGTGTTTGGAGTTTATCAAATAGTTAAATCAGGTTCGAATATAGATTATGTGGATGTATATAGTGAAGATTCAATTATATTAGATGGTAATACCTATATAATTCGACCAGAAAGTTTTAATCCGTTGATGAAGAGCTTCCGAGTCGATGGTGGAATGTTAGAATAACTAAGTTCAGATCTTAGTCGCTTTTTTTGACTGTCCCGGTAGGACTCTCATTTTGGTTCGTGAATATCATAGTTCTAATATTTTGGTTTTAAAATAGATTTAATTACCGATTCAATATTTTAAAATCCTTACGGGGTTTAACTTTTGAAATTGGCTGTCAACTTTTGAAATTTATATTCTTCAGCTCAATCCATTTCCATGGATACCTCAGATGCCTTGAGTCGGGTTTGAGTTGAAAAATAGGGTATAGGGAGCATCCAAATGGAGTGTATTTTATTGGAAATTCATTTGACAATTTTAATATTCTTACAAGTTTGATGTACAAATCATCAAGACTTAATATTTAATCTCAATTGCTATATGTAATTATATTCTTACTTAGATTATTTGGCATTTGAAACCGGGTAGGAATTTTGGATTATGAATATTTGAAATGTCAACATTTTGACATGAAAAACCTGAGAAGATGTGTTTAGATTACTATTCAATTCTTACTTAGATTTTTTGTCATTTAAAACCGGGTACGGATTTTTGGATCATGAATATTTGAAATGTCAACATTTTGACATGAAAAACCTGAGAAGATGTGTTTAGATTACTATTCAATTCTTACTTAGATTTTTTTGGATTTTAAAACCCGTACTGATTTCAAATTGTAGAATATTTGAAAATTAATTTTGAAAACTCAATTTCGGAAATTAGTTTTGCTTGTTTTCAGGTTGACCAACCATTTAGATTTTTTGGATTTTAAAACCCGTACTGATTTCAAATTGTAGAATATTTGAAATTTGCCGTAGAATATAATTATAACAAAAAATAAATACTATAGGAGAATATGTTAATGCAAAATGAAACTGTAATAAAATTAAAAAGGGGGTCAATTGATAGTATATCAAGATATACTGGGGCAGTAAAGGGTGAACCAGTTTATAATTTTGAAACTAGAAAATTATATATATGTTCAAATGATATAGGAACGTTGATTCCAGTTGATGCAAAATATAGTAAAGGATATGAATATATATGTTCAGGAACTCAATCAATTTTTGGTAGTCCATCATATCCTAATACTGAGGTTCTTGTTTATGTAAATCAAAGTTTATTAGATCTATCTGAATATGTTGTTTCTGGTGATACTATAATACTTAATACTCCTGCTCAAATTAATGATGTTGTTAATATTGAAGTAGTTCCATTATTAACTGAAGAAAGTCATGTTATTATTGCTGGATCAAATCAAACTCTTTTTTCATTACCTGAACCATTGCCGGCAGGTTCGACTATCCAGGTTTATGTTGATAATGTTTTAATTCAAGATTCAGAATATACTTTTGATGAAATTAATAATGTTACGTTTAATACTGCCCCACCTGAAGGATCACAAGTTAAGATTAATAGTTTTGAACCTCTTGATGTGGTTTGGATTGGACTTGATCGGGATTTTACAGCAAATACAAATAAAAAATATATTGTCAACACTTCAGTATTACCATTAACTGTTACTTTGCCTGCTACGGCGAATAATGGTGAAACTATTAGCTTTTCAGATGGACATGATTTTAGTATTAATAATTTAAACATAAATGGAAATGGAAATCTGATTGAAGGATTGAATGAAGATTTAACAATCGGTATTAAATATGTTTCTTTTAATTTAACATTTTATGATAATAATTGGATATTAACATATGTGCAATCTGCAGTAGGTAATTTACGGGAGACTGATCTTTGGATTGAAATAATTAATAATAATTATAATTGTTTGATTGATTATAAATATATTGTCAATACTGAATCTTTCCCATTAACTGTTATTTTGCCTGCTACGGCGAATAATGGTGAAACTATTAGCTTTTCAGATGGACATGATTTTAGTATTAATAATTTAACTATTGATAGAAATGGAAATCTGATTGAAGGTTTGAATGAAGATTTAACAATAGCCATCAAATATGTTTCTTTTGATTTAACATTTTATGATAATAATTGGATATTAACATATGTACAATCTGCAGTAGGTAATTTAAGTGAATCCAATCTTTGGATTGAAATACTTAATAATAATTATAATTGTATGGTTAATCATAAATATATTGTTAATACTGCATCTTCTCCATTAACTATTATTTTACCTTCTACGGCGAATAATGGTGAAAGTATTAAATTTTCAGATGGACATGATTTTAGTATTAATAATTTAACTATAAATAGAAATGGAAATCCAATTGAAGGTATGAATGAAGATTTAACAATCGGTATTAATAATTCAATGTTTGAATTGACATTTTATAATAATGATTGGATATTAACAGCATCATAAATAGGAGTTTAATATGAGTAGATTAAGTGATTTTATTAGTACTGGTCAAGGAGGAGGAGGAAATGGGATATATTCTTTTATTGAAAAAGAAGTTAACACTTTTAGATTAGATACAGTTAATGATGGATTATCCCGGGGGTCTGTTTTTGGATTAATTGAATCGATAGATTTCGAACCATCAAATGTGGGTTCTGCTTATATATCTTTCAAAATGCCAGATGGTTTTGATTATGATAAAGATATCAAAATAAAACATATTGCTTCTTTGAATAGTGTTGATTCTGGAAAACTTATTGTTTTTAGAACTGAATCATGGCTTATTGATTCTGGAGATGTCCCAAGTTCAGCAGATTCAAATGTTCTAAGTGCTATTCCATCTCAAGATAATCATATGGGAACTTTGGAAATTATTTCAATACCTGAAATAATTATACCATCTAATCTTATTATTGGTACAGAACAATTTATAACATTAAAGTTGACTCGTGAAGCATTAGATGCTTCAGATACATATAATGGATCGTATCAATTAATCGCTATTCAAGTTTATCAAGATTAAATTTAAAAATATTTAAATCGATTTTAAAGTTCCAGGCTCTGGAGGTTATCTAATAGCCAAGATCTGGGATTTGTCATAAAATTAATCAATAATAAAATCTAATACTTTATAGAATTATTAGTTTAATCGTAATTAAGGAGAACAAACCCATGAGAATGTATATAACAACGCAACCAATCAGAATATCTTCAACTGGAACAATCCCATTAGCATCACATGTTGATGAATTTTTTTCAACATGTAAATATACTCCATTGTGTCAACATGATGATAATTATACTGAATTTGGATATGTTGAAGGGACTGGTTCTGAACTATCAAATATTCTTAAATTTTGCGGTAGGGGCTTCAATACAAAAAGAATGTTTGAATCTGAATTTGTTGGAGCATTGGCATTGTATTATAATCCAATGACTGATCCAGAATTAGAAGAAGTAACTAAAACATTAAAACAATTATTAGATGAAAATTCAGTAACTTATACTGTAGATGGTAGTGATGTTGATGTAATATATCATGCAAAAACATATAAATTATTTGAATTTAAAACTATTTGTAAAAATCAATTTGCTGATTATAATGATTTAATTGCAAACATTTCTAAAGAAATATTACTACTTACAGAATATAAAGCTGATTTATCTACAGAACAACAGACTAGATTGACAACTGTTATTGATACTATGAAAACTATATATGATGAAGAAACTTGTTTGGCTGCTTTAGAAGAGGATGTTGCTAATGTAGCTTCTATTTTGCCTGAATATTATACAGCAAAAACTACTGTTGATGGTTTATCAACTATTGAAGAGATTAAAGCAATTACTTATAAATAATTATTTTAATTACCCAGCGATTAATTCATAGATCACTGGGTTTATAAATAAAAACAAGGAGCGTTTTGATGGCAATTCAAATAATTGATGAACAATATTATAAAGGTGTTACTTTTTCTCAAACATCCGCTCCTAGTAGTGGAATGGTTAAAGGTGATACTTGGTTAAATTCTAATGGTGTTTTAAAAATATATAATAGTGTAACTTGGGAATGTATTGAAAATTTACCTGTTGGGGCAAATTTCACAGTTGATGACGATACTTCGATAATCAATCAAACACTTCAGTTTACAGATCAATCAACAGGCGATATAACAGATTGGTCATGGAATTTTGGAGATAGCAACACTAGCACACTCCAGAGTCCCACGCATCAATATACATCTAACGGACAATATGATGTATCTTTAACAGTTACCGATTCTGGTAGCAATCAAGATACTAAAACAGTAATTAATTATATTACGGTTGCAAATGATCCTGGTGCGAGTTTTATTGCTAATTCAGTAGTTAATCATATTAATACTGATATTACATTTACCGATCAATCAACTACGAACGGAACCATATCAGCATGGTCATGGAATTTCGGTGATAGTGGGACGAGCACAGCTCAGAACCCAGTTCATCAATATACTACTTCTGGTCAATATACTGTTAGTTTAACAGTAACTGATGAATTCGGTAGTGATATAATGACGAGAACTAATTATATTGCTATTGATGTTCCGCCTGTTGCTGCTTTTACTTCTGATTTAGTAGCTGCTAATACAAACGAAAACATTACATTTACTGATCAGTCGACTTCGTTTGGCACTATAACTAATTGGGCTTGGAATTTTGGTGATAGTAATACATCAACCACACAAAATCCAGTGCATCCATATACTACAGCTGGTACATATACTGTTAGTTTAACAGTGACTGATGAATTCGGTAATGATACTGAGACTAAGACTGATTATATAGTTATTTCGTCCGCTGGTACTGGAATGGATTATGGATATTGTATGGGTGGGCATGATGGTAGTAATTATTTATCAACAATCGATAGAATAACATTTCCATTTGATTCTGGTATTGCTGCTCATGGTGGTAATTTGAGTGGAACGAGACTATCTGTTGTTGGATGCAATAGTAGTAATTATGGATATTGTATGGGTGGGCATAATGGTAGTAATTTTTTATCAACAATTGACAGAATAACATTCCCATTTGATTCTGGTACTGCTTCTCATGGTGGTAATTTGAGTGGTATGAGACGTCAAGCTGCTGGATGCAATAGTAGTAATTATGGATATTGTATGGGTGGGTATGATGGTAGTAGTAATTCATCAACAATCGACAGAATAACATTCCCATTTGATTCTGGTACTGCTACTCATATTGGTGCTTTGAGTGGATCGAGACGTGATGTTACTGGATGTAATAGTAGTAATTATGGATATTGTATGGGTGGGGAGGATAGTAATTATTTATCAATAATCGATAGAATAACATTCCCATTTGATTCTGGTACTGCTTCTCAGGTTGGTGCTTTGAGTGTTTTGAGGTGTAATGTTGCTGGATGTAATAGTAGTAATTATGGATATTGTATGGGTGGGTATGATAATAATTATTTATTAACAATCGACAGAATAACATTCCCATTTGATTCTGGTGTTGCTTCTCAGGTTGGTGCTTTGAGTGGTTCGAGATATGGTGCTGCTGGATGTAATAGTAGTAATTATGGATATTGTATGGGTGGGTATGATAGTAGTTATATGTCAACAATCGACAGAATAACATTCCCATTTGATTCTGGTACTGCTACTCATGTTGGTAATTTGAGTGGAATGAGACGAAATGTTGCTGGATGTGACGGAACTGATTTTGCAACGTTGTTCGTTTAAATAAGTAAAATAATAATAAATAATTAGATGAGTTTTATTTTAATTAATAAAACTCATTCGATTTCGCCGTAATAAATAATAAAAATAGGAGACAACTATGATAACCAAAGAACTAACAGTTAAAGATGACGCTGGTACTGATTATGGATATTGTATGGGTGGGTATAGTCTCACATCAACAATCGACAGAATAACATTCCCATTTGATTCTGGTACTGCTACTTATGGTGGTAATTTGAGTGGTTCGAGATATGATGCTGCTGGATGCAATAGTAGTAATTATGGATATTGTATGGGTGGGAATAATGGTAATAAAATATCAACAATCGACAGAATAACATTCCCATTTGATTCTGGTACTGCTGCTCATGGTGGTAATTTGAGTGGTTCGAGATATTATGGTGCTGGATGCAATAGTAGTAATTATGGATATTGTATGGGTGGGAATAGTAGTTATATGTCAACAATCGACAGAATAACATTCCCATTTGATTCTGGTACTGCTACTCATGGTGGTAATTTGAGTGGTACGAGACGTTCTGCTGCTGGATGCAATAGTAGTAATTATGGATATTGTATGGGTGGGAATGATGGTAGTACTTATTCATCAACAATCGACAGAATAACATTCCCATTTGATTCTGGTACTGTTGTTCATGCTGTTCATGGTGGTAATTTGAGTGGTTCGAGATATGGTGCTGCTGGATGCAATAGTAGTAATTATGGATATTGTATGGGTGGGTATAGTAGTAATTATTTATCGACAATCGACAGAATAACATTCCCATTTGATTCTGGTACTGCTTCTCATGGTGGTAATTTGAGTGGTTCGAGATATGATGCTGCTGGATGCAATAGTAGTAATTATGGATATTGTATGGGTGGGAATAGTCTCACATTAACAATCGACAGAATAACATTCCCATTTGATTCTGGAACTGCTACTCATGGTGGCAATTTGAGTGGTACGAGACAATCTGCTGCTGGATGTGACGGAACTGATTTTGCAACGTTGTTTGTTTAAATAAGTAATAAATGATGAGTTTTATTTTAATTAATAAAGCTCATCTAATTTCGCCGTAGTAATTAATAATAAAAAAGGAAAACGCATATGTCTTGCATATGTCAACAATGTGGAAACGAATATCGAATTGATTTACTTGTTCCTGATGATATTTGGGAAAAAATTAAACATATAGATAAGCCAAAAGAGGCTGGTCTTTTATGTGGAATGTGTATAATGGATCAACTTGAATCTTTTAATACATATGGAGCCATTAATGCCAATATTGATTTTTTAAATTACTAATTAATTTATGATGATAGGTAAAACAACAATAAGGAGACAACTTGGAAAAATTATTAAAAGTTATAGAATTAGAATTAAAATCAGATAATAAATTATCATTTAATACTTGGAATAAATTATCAGAATTAACTGATTGGGATTTCAAATTAGTGCAATATTTTATAACTGAAGTTAATTTAAATATTAAAGAAGGTAATAATAATTTATTATATAAAAAATATATAACTAATATTCTAAATAATAATCCAATTAAGAACAAAATAAAACATGATTTATTAATAGCAGTAACTAAACGAAATCAATATGATTTAGTATTAACTGATGTTATTAATAGATTAGTAATTCCAGAAGGAATAAATTTTAAATATTTTGAAGTTTGGGGATTATCAGTTGATCAAGCAAGAAATACTTGTATGAATAAAGCTTTTGAATATGGTTGTGAACATATATTATTTATAGATGATGATATGATAGTTGAGAATACAGCATTATTAAAATTATGGGAAACTATGCAAGATACAAAAAGTATAGTAGTTGCTGGCAATTATAATAAAAAAGCAGATCATGAAATAACAGCTCATGGTTCTTTTTTTGAATATAATAATAACGATCACAACTATTTAAAAAATACTGATCTTTGTGCTATGGGATTCACTTTAATTAATCTTAATTTATTATCTCAAAAAGTTCCATCTCCTTATTTTTATGTTTTTTTAGCTCCTGATGGTAAATGGGCATTAGGCGAAGATGCTTTTTTTACTAAAAAATTAATTGAATATACTGAAGAATTTCCAGTTATTGATTTTCGTCCTAGTATTCTTCACTATGATAAAAGATGGAAACGAATATTTGGAAAACGGGATAAATCTATTACTTATGCTACTAATGCAATTGATTCTTTTGAAAAATTTGATAATATAAGACGACCACCAAATTTTCCATTAGTAAATATTTGTATTCCAAAACGAACGGAAGAAGATCCAATAGCTACTAATTTTGAATCACTATTATGTTTGAGAGGATTTAAAATAGAACACACATCAGTTCATGGATTACCAGTTGATCAAGCTAGAAATGAATTGTGTGTTAATTCTGTTAAAATGGGAAGTAAATATACATTCTTTGTTGATAATGATATAATTCTTCCAGTAAATAGTTTAGTTAAAATGTTAGAGTTTTTAGAAAGTGATGAAACTAATCAATATGGAATGGTTGTCGGTGATTATCCTCTTAAAGGTAAAATAAATCATAGTGTTCACCTCCAGCTGGATAATTTTGGTGTAGTAACAGAACTAAATAGATTAAAAAATAAAAATTCTGAAATTGATAGTAATTGGTTAGTTGGTTTGGGATGTGCATTAATTAGAACAGAAGTATTTAGACAACTTCAATTTCCATGGTTTCAATGTTATTCTCCTAAATTAAATAAAATGGGAGCAGATACTGTTGAAGAGGAAGGAATAAATGAAGATGCTCATTTTAGTGAATTATTATTTGAAAATGGTTATACGATTAAAATTTTAAGAGATATTAAATGTGGCCATATAGATTTCCAAAGTAAAAAAATATTTGGATCAGATCAGAATATAGAATATGCAAATTTTTAATC
>Ga0190308_1000628_pt1 | contig 10930 bp, 10 predicted proteins | sample 48700756_MG_FD_165050 | JGI IMG/M metagenome (GOLD analysis project Ga0190308, IMG submission 165050) | Hydrothermal vent sediment bacterial communities from Southern Trench, Guaymas Basin, Mexico - 4870-07-5-6_MG | ecosystem: Environmental > Aquatic > Marine > Hydrothermal vents > Sediment ...
AAAAACTTGGTATAATTTTAAAAGACGCAAAAACAGAAACCTTTTGGTATATAGAATAAATATGATATGGTTTGATTATCTTGCTTTAGGTTTTTTAGCTTATTTTGTAATACGAGGTTTTTTGTCAGGTTTTGTAAAAGTGGTCTTTTCTTTTATTGGAATGATAGTTGCTTTTCTTTACTCAGGTTGGCTTTCAATAAAAATCAGTCCATATATTGGAAATTTTATTACTACTCATCCTAAAATACTTCCTGTATTAAGTTATATCATAGCTTTCCTTTTAATCTATTTAAGTTTTGTAATAGTAGGATTTATAATCTTAAGTATTCTGGGAACACTTGATTTAACTATAGCAGACTATATATTAGGTGCTTTTTTAGGCTTTATAAAAGGTGTTTTGTTTATAACAATATTTTATATTGCTTTAGTTATTCCATATCCTCCTTCTCAACAAATCTTAAATAAAGCTTTAACCTATCCAGTAGTAAAGTATACTTTAAAATTTTCTTCTAAATTTTTACCAGAAAATTGGAAAACTTTTCTTGAAAAAAGAAAAATAAAGATTGAATAATTATTAAAAATTTTTCTGTTTTAGAGAAATTTTTATTAAAGTTTGCCTTTAGTAGAAAGAATATCTACATTAATTGGTTGAATAGCTTTTTTTAAGGCATAAGCTAAAGATTTAAAAATACTTTCTGCTATATGATGAGCATTTTTTCCATAAAAATTTCTTATATGTAATGTAAATTTACCATTTATACAAAAAGCTTTAAGAAATTCCTCAATAAGTTCTGTATCAAAATTGCCTATTTTTTCTGTAGGAAATTTTACCTCATAATAAAAATATGGTCTTTTAGCAAGGTCTATTACTGCCTGGCTCAAAGCTTCTTCCATAGGAATAGTTGCTTCTCCATAACGGGAAATTCCTTTTCTATCTTCCAAAGCTTCATCTAAAGCTTCTCCCAATGTAATACCTATATCTTCAACTGTATGATGAAAATCTACCCTTAAATCACCCTTAGCTTCTACTTGAAGTTTTATTCCAGAATGATATGTAAAAAGCTCAAGCATATGATCTAAAAAACCAATTTCTGTATTTATACTACTTTTTTCTAAATTACTTCCGCTTAAATCCAATTTTATATTAACCTCGGTTTCCAAAGTCTTTCTTTTTTTACTTATTAATTTCATTTGAACCTCCTAATTTTATTTAGATTTAAAAAGTATAAATTTTTTTTCTTAAAAATAAAGCCTAATTCGTTAAATTAATCTATCTTAAAAATATTTTATTTTGAATTAAGTTTATACTTGCTATGGATTATTTATTAAATGGTTTTCTTATTTTTATAGCAAGAGTCTGTGATGTTAGCCTTGGAACTATAAGGATTGCTCTTTTAGCAAGAGGATTAAAACTTCAAGCAAGTATTATAGGCTTTTTTGAAGTTCTAATCTGGATTATTGTTATTTCTCAAATTATAAAACATTTAGACCATCCCTTTTATTATGTAGCTTTTGCATCTGGATTTGCTTTTGGTAACTATGTAGGTTTATATCTTGAAAATAAACTTGCTATGGGGAATGTATTAATAAGGGTTATAACAAGAAAAGAACCTGAAAAATTATTAAATATTTTGAGAGAAAACGGATTTATTGTTACTTCAGTCAATGCTGAAGGAAAAGAAGGTCCTATTATGGTATTATTTTCAGTTATAAAAAGAAAACAGATTCCAAAATTTTTAACTCTGGTGCAAAAAAATTGTCCTCAAGCTTTTTATACTATAGAAGATATAAGAGAAGTTAGAAAATATAATGAAGAAATACAACCTCATAAAGCTAATTTTTTTGATACATTTAAAAAATTTTTTTGGATAAAAAGAAAATAGTTACAGTTCTACTTTAAATTTTGGATAACTATCTATTATTTTGATTTTTGGATATTCTATCTTTTTCAAAACTAAACCCTGAGGAGGTGCAGGAGGTGGAGCAACTTTTCTATCTCTTGCTTCTAAAATTTTCTTGAAATCTTCCACTGTAAGATTTCCCTTCCCAACCTCAACCAGAGCACCGACTAAATTTCTTACCATATATCTCATAAATCCTCTACCTGTTATTTCAAAAGCTATCATATGTTTCCTTCCAGGAACTCTTTTAAATTTAGCATCATATATAGTTCTTATAGTAGTTTTTATATCTGTTCCTGACTTTCTAAAACTTGCAAAATCTCTTGTGCCTATAATCAAAGGTAAACAAGATTTCATAGCAGATAAATCCAGTTTTTCAGGAACCCACCAAGAATAAAGCCTTGTTAATGGGTTTCTTATAGGATAATTGTAAATGTAATAAACATAAGTTTTTTTAAGTGAATCTTTTTGAGAATGAAACTTAAAATCCACTTCCTCTATTTTCCAGACTATTATATCATGTGGAAGCATTGCATTTACTGCCCTAAAAATGATTTCAAGTGGTCTTTCTGAAGTTGTTAAAAAATGAGCTACTTGATAAAGTGCATGCACTCCTGTATCTGTTCTTCCTGCAGATTTAAGTTTTACCTTGTGACCTAAAATTTTAGAAAGTGCATCCTGAATCATTCCTTGAACAGTAGGACCTTTAGGCTGAATTTGCCATCCTAAATAATTTGTTCCATCATAAGCTATAAATATCCTAATATTACGAATATTAACTTCAGACATACTTTAAAAATTTTTTAAATTTTGAAATAATTTTTGATTTCTTTTATGAAAATTTCAAAATCTTTTAATCGTTCTTTATATACTTGATATACAATCTTATCACTTACAGTATCGTAAATATGGATAAGTAAATTTCTGAATTTTACCATATTCTTATATTTTTCTAAATTTTCTTCAGACACTATTCTTTTTTCTCCCAAAATCTCAAAACAATCTGCATAAGAATTAGGTTCTCTTAAATTTAATCTACTAACTATATGCTTACATACATCTATCATTTGCTGAATTGCAAGCTCCAAGTTTCTTTCTATAAACCGCTTTATTACTATATTTTTTTGAAATTCCTCAAAACTAATTTCTTTAATATTTTTGAGTTCTTCTACATATTGCTCTATTTTTTTTAGCCTATTTCTTACTAAAGTTTTATCTATCATTTTAGTCTACATATTTAAAATATCCTGTAACATCTAAATATTCTTGATAATCATCTATAGTATTTTCTCTAAATTTGCTATATACTGAAAAATCTTTTATAAAAAGTTCTTTTCTATTTTTCATTACTTGATGTCTTAAAAGCGGACTTGCCTCATTTAAAACTACAATTTCTACTTCCCTTTTTATCAAATCACTAAGTTTTTGCATAAGAGATAAAAGCTCATATCCTGAAACAGGATTCTTTACATAAATAGCTACATCTATGTCACTATCTTTTCTAAGCTTACCAGTTGCTGCAGAACCAAACACCAATGCAAATACTATATTAGGATCTTTTTCTAAAAAATCTTTTATTTTTCTGAAAATATTTTCCAAATTTTCTTGTATTTGATGAGGCATATTAAAGAGTTATTTTATACAAATAAAGGTGTTTTTGGAAGTCCTGTATCTTCAGGAAATCCAAACATAAGATTGAAATTTTGAATAGCCTGTCCACTTGCACCTTTTATTAAATTATCTATTACTGAAACGATTATCCCCCATCCTCTTTTTTTGTCTTCAAAAATTCCTATTTTACAAAGATTTGTTCCTTTAACCTCTGCAATCCTTGGAATTTTATCCATAGGAACTATCTCTACAAAAGGACTTTCCTTATAAAATTCTTTCAAAACTTTATAAATTTTTTCTGCTTCTGTTTTAAATTTTACATAAATAGTTGAAAAAATACCTCTATTTATAGGTAAAAGATGTGGTGTAAAGATAGTTTGAATTTGTTCATCAGAAAAAAGACTCAATTTTTCTTCTATTTCTGGATTATGTCTATGTGAAGCAATTTTATAAGCCTTAAAATCTTCATTAACCTCACAGAAACTGTAATAATTTTCTGCTTTTCTTCCTGCTCCAGAGGTTCCACTTTTTGAATCAATAATAATTTGTTCTTTTTCAATTAAATTATTTTTTAGTAAAGGAATTAAAGGTAATAAAACTGAGGTAGGGTAACATCCTGGATTGGCAACAAGCTCTGCTTTCCTAATTTCTTCTTCAAAAATTTCTGTTAATCCATATACTGCTTTTTCACAGAGTTCTGGATAAATATGCTTTATATTATAAGTTTCTTCATAGGTTTGTATATTTTTAAATCTGAAATCTGCTGAAAAATCTATAACTTTTACTCCTCTTTGTAAAAAGGAATAAGCCATTTCTTGAGCTTTACCAGAAGGCACACATAAAAAAGCAACTTGAACCCTTTCTGCTATTTTTTCAACTATAGGTTCTTCAAATATAAGTTCAGCATATTTACCATTCCAGTTGTAAGTTTCTTTTAGACTTCTACCTGCTTTTTTTCGTGAAGTAATAACTGAAATCTCAAGATAAGGATGAAATTCAGCTAATCTAAGTAATTCTAAACCTGTATATCCAGTTGCTCCTATGATAACTGCTTTGATCACAGAATAAAAAGTTTAACGTTTGGAGTATTGTTGTCCTCTTCTTGCTCCCCTAAGTCCATATTTCTTTCTTTCTTTTTTACGTGGATCACGAGTAAGAAATCCTGCTTTTTTAAGAATTGGTTTTAAATCTGGTAAATAGTAAACTAAGGCTTTTGCAATTCCATGTCTTATAGCCTCAGCCTGAGCTGATTTCCCTCCTCCTTCAACTGTGCATTTTACATCAAATTTCCCAAGAAGATTACTAACTCTAAAAGGAGCAAAAATTACATCTTCTGCAACAATGTGATCATAAAAATATTCTTTAAATGACTTACCATTAACTATAACTTGTCCATTTCCAGGATATATCCATACTCTTGCTACAGATGTCTTCCTTTTTCCAGTAGCATAAATTTTTTCCATATATTCTCTACCTCCTTAGATTTCTAATGGTTTAGGATTTTGAGCTAAATGAGGATGATTTGGACCTGCATATATTTTAAGCTTTTTTAAGAGTTTTTTTCTCATTCTATTTCTGGGAAGCATTCTTTTTACTGCTAAATAAATTAATTGTTCTGGTTTTCTTTCTAAAAGTTTACGAGCAGTTTCCAGTTTTAAACCACCTATATATCCAGAATGACGCCAGTAAATTTTTTGATCAAGCTTTTTTCCAGTGAGTTTTATCTTTTCAGCATTAACCACCACTATAAAATCAGCTTGGTCAACATGAGGAGTATAGTCAGGACGATGTTTACCTTGTAGCATATAAGCTAATTTAGAAGCAAGTCTTCCCAAAACTTTATCTTTAGCATCAACTATATACCACTTTCTCTTAACTTCTTCTTTTTTAACCCAGGAAGTTTGAGTCGTAAAAATAGAACTCATAAGTTTATCTCCCTTCTCTACATTTTTACAAAAACATCCCTAACTTTATAATAAGTTAAGAAAATGTCAAGTTTCTAAAGAGGAGGTTTTGCTTTTTCAAATAAAATTTTCATCTTTTCCATAAAACATTTTAAAACTTCTAAATTACTCTCATAAGGAGTACCGTAAATAGCAAACCTGTCTATCCAAAGTTTTGGATATTCTTTTACCTTACATACTTCCATGTAACAATATCTTTTTTTATAAGAATCTGTAACTGTCATAAATAAATATTTTCTACAAAAAAGTCTATCCTGAAAATGAAATTTTTCTTCATCATTTAAAATATCCAAATAAAATATTTTTTGTAACCTTTTTTCAGGAAAATCTTTTATTTCTCCATATCCTGAAATTGGTAAATAACCAAAAATACAATCTTCAAACACTTCTTTTTGAATTTTTAAAAATTGAGTTATATCTTTTTTAATTTTTTCTTCTGAAACACCACCTTTCTTAGCTTCATATTTCACAACTTCATCAAAAAATTCAGATGGCAAAGATAAGCTTTGTATTATAACTTCAGAATCTTTTTTAAGGTATCCTTCTAAAAATTTTGAACATACCTCTTTTCCAAGGTCTTCAAAACTTAGCAAATAGATAGGGAAAGCAAAAATAAAAATTAAAGTTAATATAAGGGTCTTTTTCACTTTACACCCCCTGTAATTTTTTAAGTTAATCCTGAGAAAGTTTTAAATCTGTTATTAATGTATAACTTCCTTTCCCTATATCTTGCCCATGCAGTTTTACAAATATTTTCTTAGGAAGCCCTCTAATTGCTACTGTATCAACAGGAAGGCTTAATGTTCTTACATCATTTATAAATAAATGCATTATCTCTCCCTCTTTTTTAAGACCTATTTTCACTAATTTCCCTCCGAGATCATCAGAAAGTCCAGCTTCATTAGGAATACCTTGACCTGAGAATTGGCTATGATGATAAACTGCTCTAATTAAAACATTTATAGGACTTCCTTCTTTACCAATAAAAACATGAGCATATTTCCAATACGCATCTCCTTCTTTACTAAAATAAACCTTATATTCTAAAGCCCAATCTTTTGAAAGATCAAAATTTGGAATTTCTTTTTCAAAAATTATTTCTCCTTTAGTTGTTGCAAACCATTTATTTCCTTTAAATTCCACGCATTCTCCATATCCTTTTAAAATTTTTACTGTAGTTGGAATATATTTACAATTTCTGAAATTTTCATTCCATATAATGTTTTTGTAATGAGAAAATTCTATAGAAGGTCTTTTTAACCCTCCTATTTCTTCCTTAACTATTTGTCCTTTTTCTCCATAAGTTATCCTTTTTTCTCCTACTGCAACTTCTGGAGATTGTGCTTTTAATTCTTCTACTATCAATGTTACTGCACGGGCTATAAGATCTCTTGTTGCTTCTTCTAAGGGTGTATTTTTAAAAGCCTCAAACCAACCTCCTCCAACTGTGGATCCAAAAAGTCCTCCTCCTGCAATTCCAAATTTCCATCTTTCAGACTTTCCTTCAACAGTTTTAGCAACAAGTATTTCTGCATCTTTAACTCTGACAATTCTCATATCAAGAGCTATATGAGCTTTGCTTTTACCAAGCTTTAGACCACCTCCAAACTTCCAAGGTAAAGGTATGACAAAACCTCCTCCTCCAGCACCTGATCCTTTCATTTCTAAAGCTGTTATTGCACCTGTTATGATAAAGTCTGCAGCCTTAAGAGTTTGCTTAGGGGTAACACCCATTAATTCAAGCTCTTCTTTTATTTCTTCTAAAGCTGCTCTTTCAACTACCTTAAAACATCCTGTATTTGCAAGTGCAGTAACCAACATATCAGCAAGTCCATCTCCTAAAGCCTGAGGAGTTACTTCTATTGAAAACCCACTTCCAAATACGAGCCTACCTCCTTGACAGGCAGCAGCTTTACATTTAAAACTTTTTGCAGAAATTATACCTATAGGCTTATTACAATGAGGAAGGGTTAAAGTTCTTTCTTTTACCTCCTTGGCATACTCTTCTGCAAAAGTATTAGTAAAAAGCATTATTACAAAAAAATTGATAACTATAAATAATTTTAAAATTTTCATTTTATACCCCCTTTTATATATTAATGTGGTAGGTTTTCTATTTTAACTTTAGGTTCTTCAATCTTTGCAGTTTCAATTGGCTGTAATACAAAAAGAAGTTGTCCCTCTTCAACTCTCTGATTAAGTTTTACACAAATTTCTACAATCTGGGCATCAAAAGGAGCAAGAATAGGATTTTCCATTTTCATGGATTCTAAATTAGCAATTTCTTCTCCTTTATGCACAATATCTCCAACTTTTAAAGCCCCTCTCTTTGGATTTCCTATTCTCCATACTGTCCCACTTATAGGTGCTCCTATTTCATTTGGTTTAACTGCTTTTTTAACTTCTTCTTTCTTAGCTCTTGGGGTTTTTACTTCAAACACTCTGGTTTTATTATTTACTTTTAATACAACATGAACAACTCCATCTTTTTCAGCTCCAATAGAAACAAGTTCAATAGAATAAGGCTTACCTTCATATTCAAACTCCACTTTATCTCCTGGTTTTTTAAGACCTTCTCTCCATACTTTAGTTGGTAATACTAAAGGTGCATCTCCATACTTTTCTCTAAATTTTATGAAATCTATAGCATCTTTTGGATGCATTAAATAAAGAATAAATTCTTCTTCTGTAGCTGGTCTTCCAATTTCCTCTTCAAGCTGTTTTTTAAGTTTATCTAAATCTTCATCTGGAATTGCTTCCAAAGGTGAGGTTTCTTTTCTTTCTTTAATCTTTTCCTGCCACTCATCTCCAAAAGTGCTTTTATAAACCCATTCATCAGGCCAACCTACTGGAAGTTTTCCATAGTGCCCAAGAATTAAGTTTTTAAAATCACCTGGGGCATGTTTAAAAAGTTGTAACAATTCTTTCTGTTCTTCTGGTTCCATAGCAGAAAAATCCTGATTTTTCTCTTCTACAAATTTTTCTAAAAGTTTTATTATATGCTTTACTCCCTCTTCTCCGCCTTCCTTTGCATATTTATTTACAATCCCGCTACATGTTACCCAAGTAATTTGAGAACCTGGAGTTACATCAAAATATTTAACAATTTGGTTATAAAGAGACATTACTCTTAAAATATAAGGCATATAATGTAAAAACCCGCCTTTTTCAGCCTGTTCAAAAGAGCTTGGAAAGGCTCCACCAGGCATTTTGTGTTTTGTAACCATATGATCAAAGCCTTTAAATGGAGATTCTGCCCAATTATAATCTCTTATCCAGTCTCTTACTTTCTCCACTGCTTTTTCTGCTACTTTTCTATTAAGATTTACAGGTATACCGTGTTCTCTTAACAAAGCTTCTACTGCTAAAATAGGAGGATGCCCGTAAAATCTTGTTAAAGTATCTTCTTCTACATCAAGAATTTTAGCTCCTGCTTTAGCTGCTGCAAGCAAAACAGGCATAGCCAGTCCATCTGTAACATGTCTATGATAATTAATTACTAAATCAGGATATTTTTGCTTTATAGCATCTATTAGTTCTGTTACAGAAGTAACTGTTCCAACACCTGCCATATCTTTAATACATAAAATTATTTCATCAGTTCCTCCGCAAAGCTCAATAATTTCATCCACTACTTTTAAATAATATTTAGTATCAAACCAAGGAGCTACTGTATAAGAAATAGCAGGTTCAAAAAGTTTACCTCTTTTCATAACTACTTCTGCAACTGTTCTCATATTTCTCACATCATTAAGAAATGAAAAGCATCTCCATACATCAATATCTACTCTTTCAACAACATACTCAATTATATTTTTAGGATAAGGTCTATAACCCCACATATTAGTTTCACGAATAAGGGTCTGAAGCAATACATTAGGCATAAGCTTTCTTAAAATTTTTATTTCTTCAAAAGGACTTTCTCTTCTATTCATAATTCCTACATGCCATCTTGCTCCACCGTGACATTCAGCTGCAAAAAGTCCCATTTCATTATAATAAGGAGCTAAGGTCTTTAAGTCATACATTCTTAACCTATTTTTGTAATCTGATTGTCCTGCATCCCTCATTCCTACAGAAACTAAACATACACCTGGAAGTTCTCTTACTTTTTGAACTATCTCTTTTGGATTCATTCCAGGTTTTACAAATATATAGTCCATGCCAAACCTCCTTTTTTCCTCTTTTACATCCAGCTTTGTGGACCAAGAGCTGATATTTCAGCTATATATTGAGCTATTTTTAAAACCTCATCATCAGGAGTTTTTTCTTTAAACATTGCAAGAAGTTCTTGATAGTGTTCATCTATAAATCTTGTAGAGTAATTTCCTTCTATAAATTTTGGATGTCTTATTATACTCAAAAGCAAAGGTGCAATTGTTTTTATACCCTCAACTCTTAATCCCCTGCTTAAAGCTCTATCCATAACTCTTATGGCTTCATTTCTGTCTGCACCTGCAGCCATAACAAGCATTATAAGAGAATCATAATAAGGTGGAACTTCAGCTCCTTCATAAACTCCTGAAGAAACCCTTATACCTGGTCCTTGTGGAATTTCAAGTCTTGTAATAGTTCCAAAAGATGGATTAAAAGTTTTTGGATCTTCTGCATTAATTCTTACCTCAATAGCATGCCTATTGGGAAATATGTCTTCCTGTGAAAAAGGAATAGGTTTTCCTTCTGCAATATCAAACATAAGACTTACTATATCAAGTCCTGTAACAAGTTCTGTTATTCCATGTTCTACCTGAAGTCTTGTATTAACTTCTAAAAAATAAAATTTATTGGTTTTAGGATCTAATAAAAACTCTACTGTTCCAGCAGATTGATAGCCAATTTCTCTCATCATTCTTATAGCAGTAAAACATATTTCTTGTCTTAAATCATCATCTATACTTGGGGAGGGAGCCTCCTCTAAGATTTTCTGGTTTCTTCTTTGTATGGTACATTCCCTTTCATAAAGATGAACAATTTTTCCATATTTATCTGCGCATACCTGAACTTCTATATGTCTTCCCCCTTGGATATATTTTTCTACAAAAATAGTATCATCTCCAAAAGCTTTTTTTGCTTCAGATCTTGCTTTTTCTAAAGACAAAGGAAGTGCCTCCTTTTTGTCTACCCTCACCATTCCTTTACCTCCACCACCTGCAGCTGCTTTAATCATAATAGGAAAACTGATTTCTTCTTCTTCCATCCATTTAAGAACATCTTCTGCAGTATTTACTTTTAATAGTGCCGGAATTGTAGGAATATTGGCTCTTTGAGCAATCTTTTTTGCTCTTATTTTGTCTCCCATTAAACGAATTACATTAGCAGGTGGCCCTACCCAAATAAGACCTGCTTCTTCTACCATTTCTGCAAAATCTGGATTTTCTGCAAGAAATCCCCATCCTGAATGAATAGCATCACAACCTCTTTCTAAGGCAATTTTTATAATTTTTTCCATATTTA
>Ga0190308_1000630_pt1 | contig 10899 bp, 10 predicted proteins | sample 48700756_MG_FD_165050 | JGI IMG/M metagenome (GOLD analysis project Ga0190308, IMG submission 165050) | Hydrothermal vent sediment bacterial communities from Southern Trench, Guaymas Basin, Mexico - 4870-07-5-6_MG | ecosystem: Environmental > Aquatic > Marine > Hydrothermal vents > Sediment ...
TTCTGACTGACCCAGGCCCAGGATGCACATCCTGAGCCTGTTTGGTCCATCAAATCTGGTGCACTGGGAGTACTTGAGAGGTACGGGCATCACAGGGCCCCAATGTGATCCCCTTAGCCAACCGCCAGCCATATGCGGGAATGCGAATGGTTCGAGTACTTCTCCTAGTGCTGGTAGTCCGTGTTGTGCTCTTACTATTGCTACTGGGTCGTCTTTTCCTACGTATTTTCCTGCTATTAGGTTTAGGCGTTCTGTGCTTATTGCTGCTGTTATTCCTATTTCTGGGTTTTTGGAGTATACGTATTTTATTACGTATCTTCCTGGTTGTCCTATTAGTGCTAGGATATCGTACATTTCTTCTGGTGAGCTTAGTTCGATTAGTTTTCCTTCGAATACATCCATTACGTGGAATTTGAATCCTTGGTGCATTGTTGGGTCTATTATTAATCCGGCGGTGTTGAATGGGTCGGCGAATATTCTGAACATGGGTAGGTTGAATGCTCCTGGTTCTGTTTTGTCCGCTGCGAATACTATTATTGGTTCGCTTTTTCTTTCTTCGAACTCCATTTCTGCGACTCCGGGTCCCATTCCTCGTATATTTCCGCTGAATGCTTCGCTTAATAGGTCTTGTCCAGCTCCATATAGTTTTAGTTCTCTAGCTACTTCGGTTGCTTTTTTGAATGTTTCCCAAGCTAGGCCGTGGATTTCTGGGTTATCGATGCCTTTTGTGTGGGTCATTAGTAATTGTAGGTCATCGCCAGCGTTGAAAACGTAGTAATCTATTATGATGCCTTTGCTTTTTGCTTCTTCTAATGCTTCTTTGGCTTTTTCGATTAGTTTTGGGTGTACGCGGGAGTGGCCTGGCCAGCCACCCACGTCGGCTTTTATCAATGATACAGTTATTTTCATTTCTTATCCCTCGTTGTAAATTATTGTTTTACTAAAGATAGGTAAATGCACTTTCATAAATTTTTGTCTTTTATCGTGTAGAATGTGTTGTTTCTCTGTTGTTGTTTTCAGATCTATTAGTCATTACCTCTATCGTTGCAAAAATATGTCTGTTCTTAGCTGAAAATGGTGGTTTTTCATTTGAGATTGGATGTGGATAGGCTTCCGCCAGTTCACTATCTATCGATTTCTAACGCCGTTTTTTTGTCCTAGAATTAGAATTGGTTCGTGAGTTAGACATTGGGAAAGATAAGGCTTATAAAGACCGAGGAGTTTTTGCAATAATAGAGAACTAAGACAGAATTATAGAGGAATCGATAAATAAAAGAGAAAAAATTTAGTTAATTAGCAAGAGAGAACCGAAGATATTAAGTTATTTCTGAGAGCCTTTTGGCCGCCAATCCAACTATTTCAGCTGTTACTTTTAAGGAATTGGGATCAATGTTCTCCAGTGTGTCTAAATCAGTATGCCAGTATGGATCATCATATTTCCACAGCCAAGCAGCTGGAACATTATTCGCAAGAAACGGCGTTGCATCCGAGAGCCCTAACATGCATACGGTATGTTTTATAACATAGTTTAGGTCTTTTGCTGCTTCCTCAAGCAACCTATTTATCTTCGCATCTGTTTTTATTGGCCCTGCATCAATCCAACTACCTTCAGTAACTATTCGTAAATGCCCTCCAAAACCGACCGCATCCAAATTTATTACACCCACCACGTCTCTTAATTCATCTTTGTGTTTTTCCACGTACGTCCATGAACCGACACATCCGAGAACTTCTCCAGCGCCGAAAGAAACGATTTCAATTGTTGCATCCAGCCTATATTTGGAAAATACTCTTGCTAATTCGAGTATTATTGCATTTCCAGAAGTATTGTCGCTTGAACCTAGACATGACACAGTGTCCCGATGAGCTACAAGTAATATCCTTTTTTCTGGATATTTTTTACCGGGGATGATTCCTCGAATATTTTTTGTTTTACGTGTTTCTCTAATCGCATCTATTAGTAATGTTCCTTTAACTGTGCCTTTCTCTATTAGAGAATAAAGCTTTTTCCAATATAGCGATCCTATGATAACTGCGGGAATTTCTTTCGGTTCCATGCGCATAAATCGTTTCGACCTATCAAAATATCCCGTTTCTGCCATTAATACATATGGCGGTGATGCAAAATGAGCGAGAACATATGCTTCAGCACCTTTACTTGCAGCTAGAGCGATTTCTAATCCCAAAGCACCTTTAGGGCTTTCTGGAGAGTTTTCAACTATAACTATTTTTCCTTCCACGTTCGTTTTCTCGAACTCCTCTTTACTACCGCTTCCAACAAAAACAAGCTCACCAGAGATTCCTTCAGGTGGGGTCGGTTTAGTGAAGAATACTGCTTTGCACGGGATTTCCATTTCGATGGGACTTGATATTTTAAGAATAGCTTTTCTTTCTTCGAAGGCAAGAGCTTCAAACTCCTCCTCTATTACTTCGGCACCATATTCACTGAGATTTTTCTTGAAATATTCTATAGCTTTTGAATCAGCTTCGCTACCAATATATCTAGGACCATGCGCACACATATTTCTGATATGTGCAAATATTTTATCTGCAGAAATATCCAAAACTAGGTTCTTTTCTTCATTTTTAAGCATATTAAACATCTCTTCTGTCTGTTGTTGTAAAAATTTAATTCATAAAAATATGTGTATACATATTAGCTTTATAATTAAATAATCTATTTAAAGTTAAGAAGCTATCTCTATCGTTGCAAAAATTTGTCTGTTCTTGGCTGAAAATGGTGGTTTTTCATTTAGTATTATTAGATATGGATCAATGGTTGGTGAGTGATTTTTCCTGGAGGTGATTAAACGTGGCGAAAATAATGGGTCTTTTGATTGGTTTAGTGACTCTTGTTGTATCGATAATTATCTCGATAATTCTGTGGACTCTTGGTTATCCTGTTTTCTTCCTGTTTTTCTTTCTGCCGCTGATAGGTTTGTCTTTTTCTGGTTTTGGTAAGGAAAAAGAAGAAAGAGTTGTTTTTATTGGTAAGTATTGTCCTAGGTGTGGTCACAAGCTTGAGGGTTGGGAGCGTTATTGCCCCGTTTGTGGATATGAGTTGAGAAGAGGTTAAGATATTCCCGCCTCTTTCATTAATCTATCTCGTATGTTTTGTACTTTTTCTCTAGTATCCTCTATATCGATTTTCGTATATTCATTGTTGAAGTAGACCCATTCTCCATTGACCATTACTGATTCCACGAATGATTTATCCAGAGAGTAAACTATCATTGAGTATGGATCATGTATTGGGGTTCCCTGCGTACCTTTCTTTAGATTTAATACCACTAAATCAGCTTTTTTACCTATCTCTATTGAGCCAATAAGTCTATCTAGTCCTAATGCCCTAGCAGCCCTTATTGTAGCCATTTCAAGTACAGTTCTAGCTGGAACGATTTTAGGATCTCTTCTAAAGCCTTTATGAACTATTGCTGCGACATGCATTTCACGAAACATGTCAAGCCTATTATTGCTTGCTGGGCCATCTGTTGCCAGTGCAACATTAATTCCTTCCTCAAGCATTCTAGGGATGGGGGCTACACCACTTGCTAATTTCAGGTTTGATATAGGGTTATGAAGGACATGAACTCCTCTGTTTTTCAGTATACTGAATTCCTTTTCAGCTACCCAAACAACGTGAGCTGCCATTACTCTATCACTTAGGAATCCTATTGAATCTAGGTATTCTATTGGGGTCTTACCTGTTTGCTTTTTTATGTCTTTGAATTCTGTTTCTGTTTCCGCTAAATGAATATGTATCCTTGTCCCAGTTTCATTTGATTTATCTCGAAATATCTCAAGAAGTTCTTTTGTACAGCCGTAGGGTGAGTGAGGACCATATGCGTAAAATAAGCGATCATCTGCATTCTCTTTCTCTTTGAGTGTATTTAATTCGTGTTCGAACTTCTCTGCTATCTTATATTCCTCTTCAGGGCTTCTTTGGAAGAAGACATCAGCGCTACCCCAGCTAAGCACCGCTCTAACTCCCGAATCAACAACAGCTTTAGCTATCTCTATTTCATGATAATACATATCCATGAATGTTGTTACTCCTGATGAAATTAGTTCTCCTATCCCGTATAGCGCTCCATAATAAACATCTGATGGCTTTAAACGCATTTCCATAGGTAAAATATAATTCTGTAACCAATCCATGAGATCAGCATCATCTTTCAATCCTCTGAGTAATGTCATGGCAACATGAGTATGCGAGTCAATTAATCCAGGTATAATGATTCGACCAGGTAGCTCTATTATTTCTTCACCATCACTTGGTTTCTTATCTCCTATATAGACGATTTCTCCATCCTCAATACCTATCCAATTATTTCTCAGTATTCTACCTTTAGAATCCATAGTCAGGATAATTTCGGGGTGAAGAAGAATCATTTATTATCACCTGCAAGATAGTGGTTCTTATTGCTCATTATTCATTAACTAAACACGGTATTTAGGATTAACACTAGTTAAATTCCTGATTAAAAAGTTGTTAAGAGAAGTCCGATAAATAACGCAAACGAGCTGTGTGCTTTGTTTTAAGGAAATGCATGGAAAAATTTAAAAATATATCACGAGGGAAAGATTTGATGAAAATGAAAATTTCTGAGGTAAAATAGAATGCCCGCTACTGATAGAGAACCATACGAAGAAGAGGAAGAAGAGTGGGATGAAGAGGAAGAGGAGGACTGGGAAGAAGAGGAATGGGACGAAGAAGAGGAGGAATGGGGGGAGGAAGAGGAAGAAGAAGAGGAGTGGTAGGTAAATTAAGTAACCATGTTGTTTAGTAAGTATTATTCTAACTCAATAATTTTTTCTCCTTTCTTTATTACTTGTCCTGGAGCGTAGTATATTTTCTTTACTACACCGCTTTTATCACTAGATATCTCATTCCTTATCTTCATTGATTCGATCACAGCTACTAGATCCCCTTTACTTATTTTTTCTCCGGGTTTAACATGGATACTTATTATCTTACCAGTAATTGGAGAAACCACATAGTTTGAGCATATCTCATGGGCGCTCTTCTTTACAAATGGTATTTTTATCGATTTACGAGTTCTAGGAGATTTATCCCTAATTATCTTGATATTGTAGGGTTCACCATTAATGAAGTACATCTTACTATCAGCATCAAAAGTGATGGTGAACTCATCTCTTCCAATCCTAACAAGCAGTTTATTCTCACTTATTTTCTTAGCTTCAATCCTGTATTTTTTTCCATCAATTATTATAGTGATTGTTTCATCCTTATTCTTCTTCGCCTCGATAATCTTGACTAAATTATCTATTATTAATCTATAAGTCCCTTCCTCATAACTCATTTGAATTCACTCCTTAGAATAATACCTTTAGTATGTTATCGGGATAAGCAACGTGCAATGAGCCCTCAGTAGTATTAATGATTAATTCACCATGATCATTAATGCCTAAACTAATTCCACTTAATACCTTATCTAGGTAAATTACTTTCACTATTTGATTAATCATTTGAGTTCTTTTATTGAACTCATCAACAATGCTTTTAGGTGACTTTAAGTAGGTAATATAGTATTTACTCATATTGCGAAGTAATTTTTCGAAAAATGAAGCTATGGAAACTCTGTGTTTAAGCAATTCAATTAGACTCACCGCTTCATCTTGCAAAAAACGCTTTGTTTCATTGTTTATATTCACTCCAATACCCACAACGATGTGATCTAATGAGGAACCAGTAAAACGAGTCTCACTTAATATCCCAGCTATTTTTTTATCATTAACATATACGTCATTAGGCCATTTAATCCAGCAGTTTTCAATATACTCAATTAAGGTATTGTGGACTGCTATAGCGAAAACGATAGGTAATAAATTTAGATTAGAGTTTTTTTCTGGTCTCAAAATTAAAGAAAGCCATAACCCCCCGACTGGAGAAATCCATGCTCGATTATTTCTGCCTCTTCCTTTTCTCTGTTTCCTAGCAATTATTATTGTTCCATGTGGGAACCCTTGGTGAGCTAATTGATGAGCTATATCCATAGTAGAAGTTACTTCATTAAGCCAAAAAATAACTCTGCCAATTCTCATAGAAATACCTTCCTACAACGGTATATTACCATGCTTCTTTAGAGGTAGATTTTCTCTCTTGTTCTCCAGTGTTTCTAGCACTTTAATTAATCTTGGTCTCGTCTCCTTAGGCTCTATTATATCCTGCACATAACCCATCTCCGCAGCAATATAAGGGTTAGCGAATAAGTCAGCATACTCTTTCGAAGTAGACTCAAGGAACTTCTCGGGGTCCTCAATACTTGCTAGTTGCTTTTTATAAAGTATACGAGCAGCGGCTCTAGGGCCCATAACAGCTATTTCTGCGGTTGGCCAAGCAAACACATAATCCGTCCCTAAATGCAGTGAGCTCATACCTATATATGCTCCACCATAAGCTTTCCTTAAAATAACAGTGATTTTTGGTACCGTTGCCTCACTATAAGCGTAAAGTATCTTTGCACCATGCCTTATTATACCTCCCTGCTCCTGATCTATACCTGGTAGGAACCCAGGTGTGTCAACGAATGTGACAAGAGGAATATTAAATGAATCACAAAAACGAATGAACCTCGCTATTTTATCTGAAGCATCGATATCTAGCGCGCCAGCAAGGTAATTTGGTTGGTTCGCTATTATACCTACTGTCCTGCCATTTAATCTAGCAAATCCGACCACAGCGTTAGGTGCAAATAAACTTTGAACCTCTAGAAACTCACTATTATCAACTATTCTAAGAATTACATCTTTCACATCATATGGCTTGTTAGGATCATCTGGAATAATGCTATTTAATTCCTCATCCATGCGATTAATATCATCACCTGTGTCCACTATAGGTGGATCCTCCATGTTATTTGAAGGCAAATAACTAAGTAATTCTCGAACAATCATGAAAGCTTCTTCCTCTGAGCTAGCTATGAAGTGAGCTACACCACTTTTCTCTGCATGAACTCTAGCACCACCTAATTCCTCAAATGTTGTTTCCAAACCAGTAGCTTCCTTTGTGACTTGAGGACCGGTCACAAACATGTATGAGATTTTTTCAACAACTATAATAAAATCTGTTAAAGCTGGTGAGTAAACTGCTCCCCCCGCACAAGGGCCTAGAATCACAGATATTTGAGGTATTACTCCCGAAGCCATGACATTCCTGTAGAATATCTCGCCATAACCTGACAGGCTAATTACTCCTTCCTGTATTCTCGCTCCACCAGAATCAATCAAACCTATGACTGGCATACCGTTTTTGAGCGCTAAGTCATAAATCTTAGCGATTTTTTTGCCATGCATTTCGCCAAGTGATCCACCTATCACTGTGAAATCCTGAGCATATAAGTATACTAGTCTTCCATTAATTTTCGCGAAACCAGTGATGACTCCATCACCAGGGTATCTCTTCTTATCCATGTTAAACCAATTTATTCTATGTTTAACGAATGGATTAATCTCTATGAAGCTATCTTCATCAACAAGTAGATTTATTCGCTCTCTAGCAGTTAATTTCCCCTTAGCGTGTTGGGTTTTTATTCTTTCCTCCCCGCCGCCTTCAAGCACTTTCTTTTTTTCTTCTCTAAGTTTTCTAATTAAATCAGAAATTTTTCTGTCATCTGTCATAATCACCACTCCTCTGATAAAAAGATGATCAGTTATCTCGATAAGTAATAGAACGAGGATTTCTTCCATGGAGATAATTTCTTTGTCCATCTATTTAATTGGTGTATGACATAACTAACATTAAAATCTCTTTTAGGCTTAGATCTAGATTTATTGATTTTCATATCGATTTTCTCAATATTATTTGTGATTATCATTGATGCCACTAGTGCAGCTAGCCTCTTATCTTCCTCCTCAAGTAACTCGCGTCTGAATTTCTCTAAATTATCTTGAAGAAATGTAGTAGTATAAGTACCATCCAAGAAATCTCTACTAGTAATTATCTTTCTTAATAAGGGAATTGTTGTCCTAATACCACCAATAACGTACTCAGATAAACCCCTACGCATTCTTCTTATAGCTTCTTCACGCGTCTGCCCCCAAGAAATTAGCTTGGCGATCAAAGCATCATAATACGGTGGAACTTGATACCCAGGATATAGATGACTATCAACTCTAATACCCATACCCCCCGGCTCTTCATAGTAAATTATTTTTCCTGGAGAAGGGGCAAAGTCCTCTAAAGGATCCTCCGCAGTAATTCTTACCTCTATTGCCCACCCTCGTCTCTCGATTTCTCTTTGTTTTAGTTTGATTTCCTCTCCAGCGGCTATAAATAATTGTTGGTGAACCAGATCTATCCCAGTAGTAATCTCAGTTATTCCATGCTCAACTTGAAGACGAGCATTCACCTCTAAAAAATAGAAATCATGTCCATCAAAGAGAAATTCAACTGTGCCTACGTTATTATAATTAATTGTTCGAGCAACCTTAATAGCTAATTCACCTAACTTCTTTCTTTCCTCCTCGGTTAACGCTGGAGACGGAGTTTCCTCAAGTAATTTCTGATGTCTACGTTGAATAGAGCACTCTCTTTCACCAACCCACACCAAGTTCCCATAGTTATCAGAAATTATCTGCATTTCGATGTGCTTAGCCCCAGATATGACTTTCTCAAGGTATATCTTATCGGATCCAAAAGCCTTAAAGGCTTCTAAACGAGCCTCATCAAACTTCTTTCTTAATTCACGAGCGTTTCGAGCGATTCTCATACCAATACCGCCGCCACCATCCACTGGTTTTAGAACTACGGGGTAACCTAATCTATTAGCTATCTTCACAGCTTCCTCTGGATCATTTAGGGGTCTAAGTATTCCTGGTATAATTGGAACCCCCGCTTTAGCTACGAGACGCCTAGCCTTTAATTTATCACCAGTGACATCAAGTACACTACTTTTCGGGCCGATAAAAATTATTCCATTCTTCTCACATTCTCTAGCGAACTTAGGGTTCTCTGATAAGAAACCATATCCTGGATGAATAGCATCAGCATTAATCCTTATTGCTAAATCAATTATCTTATCTATAGCGAGATAGCTATCCAGCGGGTCAGGAGGCCCTATCTCATAAGCCTCATCCGCTAACTTAACGTGTAGAGAATTCTTATCTATGGTTGAATATATCGTAGCGCACTTAATCCCAAGCTCTCTACAAGCTCTAATAATCCTAACAGCAATTTCTCCTCTATTAGCAACCAGCACCTTATAAAACACTAATAAGCACCAATAGTTAGTACCAAAAACAAAACTTGCGAAAAGGTGACAAATTATTCTGCTACTACACAGAACTCTCAATGATTTTTGTAAGAGTAATCATGTAAAATAATATAAAGTTTACTATTTTGCAAGAAGCAAATAATCGCCTCAAAAACCAATAGCACTCAAGTCATATCCCATAGAATATTCATTTAGAATGAGATAAAGAACACTTATAGATCTCCACTGAAAGGCCAGTAAAAACAAGAATAATGAATAGTGGACGGTATGTCTTCGAACTTATAATTTATAATTACGTTACTTTCTGAATTATTCTTGTCAAAAATCGTATTTTTTGAACGTTAATGTTCTGAATATGCTAAACCTAATTATAGTGAAAAAAACATACATACAATTGTTAATTGTATTCACGATAAATATTCTTGAAGATTTAAGGTGAGGGAAATGTTCGCAACAAACTTAGATGAAGTCAAGAAAGTGGAAATAGCCCCAGGAGTAAAAATTGGTATTGCGTTACATACTGATAACATAACTATAACGGTTGTGGAAATTGATCCAGGAACCCAGTTAGAACCGCATACGCACGTACAGGAGCAAATGGGAATCGTATTGCAGGGGAAAGTTAGATTCTTTACTGGTGAAGAAGAAAAAGTGTTACAATCTGGTGATATTTACTATTTTAAGTCAAATGAGCCTCATGGTCTAGTCGTTGAAAGTGATGAAAAGTTGATACTCATGGAAATCTTTTACCCGAAAAGAGATGATTTATACCAATTAATTAAGAGCAAATTGAGCGAGTAATTTCTCTAGATTTTTTCCATCTGTCAATTTTTCAGTACTCTTTAACTCTAAATGTGTAATATCTTGTGGCTTATTTAAGACTTTTCAAGCTCTTTCATAGCACCTTGTCCATTCCGAGACCATCAAATTCTGGGAAATCAAGGCGGTTTAGAGCGACCACAAATGAATCTAAACCATCTATCAAACTTCTCAACCATCTCCGTGATGGAGAAACATCTCCTAGCCAAAATGGCATAAATAAGAATTAGGAGATAAACGATCAGGAAAATGAGAACCAAGCAAACGAATCCATGGTAACTATAGCCAAAGATCCTGAAGTCCATGTCTGATAGGTGACGGAAGATAACCTCTATATCCCAGCGCAACTTGTATAGGAGAAGAGCCAGCTTGTAGTCCTCCAGAGTAGTGGTGATATCGAAGACTGTCTGCCGATCCCTGAGCGATACACCCTTAAACCTCCAGATCCTAACACCATCAACCAACCCTCACATAACGCTTAACTAGAACATCACCATCCACGAACCCGTCAACAAAATCGAAACTAGCGTTCCTCTTAGTCCTAGTGGTGAAAGAGACGCCCCGCTTCCATAGCTTTACCATAAATTCGAAATCGGAAAAGGCTCTATCTACGACAACATGATTACACTTCTTGATATCCTCGAGGAATTCATCGACATAGTAAGTGTCGTGAATCGATGCATCCGAGAAAAAGACCTTGACTGGAACCCGTTGACTGTTTTGAGATGGATCTTCAATCCTTTCGTCACATGCCCTTTCCACGAAACCTACGCCACTTATCTTTGATTTAGAGAGAATGCTTTGAACATCTAATGCAACTACGTCAACGTAGTTGCATTAGATG
>Ga0190308_1000632_pt1 | contig 10885 bp, 10 predicted proteins | sample 48700756_MG_FD_165050 | JGI IMG/M metagenome (GOLD analysis project Ga0190308, IMG submission 165050) | Hydrothermal vent sediment bacterial communities from Southern Trench, Guaymas Basin, Mexico - 4870-07-5-6_MG | ecosystem: Environmental > Aquatic > Marine > Hydrothermal vents > Sediment ...
GGTATGGATGGCGTTTGCAGTATTGTTACCAATAAAGACTGTCGGTATACAGGGTGATGCAAGAACCTACAAATACCCCATAGTTGTACGTATCGTTGAATCACAGGATGCGATGACGGCAAATTTCGCCAAGCTACCATATGAGGTGTTGGAACGCATCTCTACCAGGATAACGAACGAAATCGACGAAGTCAACCGCGTAGTGTACGATATATCCAATAAACCACCTGCCACCATGGAATGGGAGTGACAGATGTATAGACAGTGGGTTACACCCTCGTCCAGAGAAGAACGTACATGAGCGATGATATGCCATCTTGCAGCATTCGCTGGTTACATCATACCCTTTGGCCATATTATAGGGCCGCTGGTGGTGTGGTTACTCAAACGTGACGAGCTACCAGCTGTCGATTTCCATGGTAAGGAAGCGTTAAATTTTCAGCTCAGCATGACGATCTACATGTTGATCGCTGGATTGCTGTATCTCGTATACATTGGTATACCCATATACATAGGGTTGGCGATCTTACATATCGCGATGATTACCATAGCTGCAGTTAAGGCTTATGGAGGTGAATATTTTCGCTACCCGCTCAGTATGCGGTTGGTTAGATGAAGAAATTTCTTGAACTTGACACACCTGTCATCGGGGATGGTGCTATCGGTGAATACCTATATTCGTTGGGCTTACCAAAAGATAGGTTAGCCTGTGAAGCTGTGCTTATCAACCCCGACCTCGTCTTACAGGTACATCGTGAATATGTTGAAGCAGGTAGCCAGTTCATACTCACGAATACGTTTGATGCCAACCCCGTCAAGCTCAGCAAAAGAGGTATAGAGTATCTAACAGCTGAAATCAACACAAAAGCGGTAGAACTTGCCCGTAAAGCAGGTGGTAAGCTTGTGGGTGGCTCGATAGGGCCACTCGGGCGGCGGCTCACGTATCCGTACACGGCTGTGGATAAGGCTGAGCTCATCGAAGATTATAAGCCACAGGTGGAAGCACTCATAACCGCAGGTATCGATATCGTCTTTGTTGAAACACAAGTCGATCCGTTGGAAACCACCGCTATAGTTGAATGTGTACGTGAGATAGACCCCGACATACCAATAGCTATACTGTTTACGTTTGACCGCAACATGCGTACACTTACGGGGATGACACCCGAGGATGTGGTATCGTTCGCCCATAAATTAGGTGCATATGCGGTAGGAGTAAACCATAGTGTCAGCCCGTTACAGGTGTTGGAAATCGGTAGACGTATGTTGAGACACACGGATTTGCCGGTTATATTGGAGCCAAACTCAGGTGAACCCATCGTCACAGAAGGTAAAATAGTCTACCCCGATGCGGTTGAACACTTTGCACAGTTTGGGTTAACAGCTATGGAGTTGGGTGCATCGGTGATAGGTGGTTGTTGTGGTACACGACCAGCCGGTATAAGAGAATTGGTCAACCTCATACGTGAAGGTAGAAAACCCTCAATCGTTGTGGAATGGCAACCCATAGAGGAAGATATCATCCGTGAAGAGGTAAAAGCGAGGTCACAACTCAAGCATGATATCGAACATCGGTGTGCACGGTTGGTTGAACTACTGCCACCAAAATCGGGTGCTCTACAGCCACTCATACATAAGGTAATTATGTTCAAAGAAGCGGGCGCTACAGCGGTATCGATTGTCGATTCACCCATGGGTAAGGTACGTATAGCCCCATATATTGCAGGTTTGTACATCAAGGAGCACACCGATGTTGAGGTAGTGGTACACTTCGCGCTACGGGATAGGAGTTTAACTCGTGTGCAATCAGATCTTGTTGGTATGTTCAGTGTGGGGTTATGTAACGTGTTGATAGTAGCGGGTGATCCACCCGAACTCGGCGATTACCCACAGGCGACTGCGGTGTATGACTTAACCACTGAAGAAGCGATCAAGCTTGCCAACCTCATACGTGAGGGTAGGGATCTCGCTGGTAACAAACTCACACCCGCTGTCGACGCATATATAGGGGCGACGATAAACTTTGTGGATGAGCTCGACAAAATCGTCACCAAAGTGCATCGTCGTATGGAGTATGGGGCGGATTTCTTTGTAACCCAACCCATATACGAACCGAATATAATTAAGGCACTCCTCGACAAGCTACCCGATGTGAAGATAGTTGCAGGTATGATGGCCTTCAAGAACAAAACCATGGTATATCATATGGCAAACGAGGTACCGGGGGTGAAAATACCGGAATGGATTATCACGAAGGTTGACTCACTAACCGATAAGGAGTTACCTAAGTTCTCTATAGAGTTAATACACCGGATTATGGAGGAGCTCACCCCATACGTGCATGGGTTTTACTTCATTGCTGTTAACCCAGATATGTTGACCGAACTACTACACTGATGCGCATATACAAGAGCTTAAATGGCCTATATCCACGAGGTGAAAAGCTGATCAAAGTGACCCGCGATTACGATAGGGGGCGTGTGGACGAAACCCAATTGGTTGAGGCATACGAAGCTGACATGCAAGCACTGTTTAAATTACAGGAGGGGTTGGACTTACAATACGATGGGTTACTCAACTGGCAAGACCTACTACGGCCATTTGTAGAGATATGGGATACTGTAAGAGTGGATGGGCTCGTACGTTACTATGAGACAAATACATTCTTTAGGGTGATAGAGTTTGGTGATAATGTAAGGTTGAACGAATCCCAAATAGAGCCATGGGTTGACAAGTATTTTCATAAACCCCATGGTGGGCTATGGTTTGCGTACCTGCCAGCACCTACGTTGGTACGTAGGTTCGCAAAGGGTGCTACATTAAAGGTGATCGCAGACATTATGTTGGAAACCACACATTACATCATACCGAAGGTTGATGCTATATATTTTGGTGACCCATCACTCGTTTATGATGGGGTATCAGCTGATGACATGCAGGTACTACGTAAGTTTTATGCGATGGTCAAACGTGAGCTGGGTTCCAAGTTGTTATTACTTATGACATATTTTGCATCACCCGATGAGGAGAAGCTCAACTTTTTGGTATCGCTTGAGGTTGATGCAATTGGGCTGGACTTCGTACATACAGAGTATGAAGTGTTGAAAAGCTTGCGTTGGCCACATGACAAAGGTATAGCTGCGGGAGTGTTCGATACCGAAAACTCGTTGATAGAGTCACCCAATGCAGTCATACAGTTTGTACAGATGCTGGCGGAGGAGCTCAACCCCCAATTCATAGTTGTCACAGGTAGCAGTGATTGGCACTTCTTACCACGTACGTGTGCGGATAAAAAGGTGCAGGTATTGAAATCATTACCAAAAGCAATATGAAACCATTGGTGACACATGAGATAGGTAGCTTGGCTAAACCCAACTGGCGTGTGAAACTACTTACGGGAAGGCCATTGACCGATACCGATATTGAGGATGCAAAATATTGGGCAACACAACTGGGGTTGAAGTCTGAAGGTGATGAACTGTTGTCGATACTGCATAAACGCAAAGAGATCAGTGATCAAGACAAACAACGGGTGATACATATATCAAGCTTGTTTGCTACTAAGTTACTGGAAAGGGCAGGGCTCGACCTTCTATTCGATGGTGAGCAACATCGTATCGAGATGTACGAACATGTGATACGTAACGTGGAGGGCTTCAAATTCTACGGACATGTGCGGTCGTTCGATAATAAATACTACAGGCGTGCAGCATGTGTGTACCGGCCATCACTTAAGAGATACTATCATCTGGATGAGTTCAATACCGTGAAGGGATTTACATCTAAACCCATCAAAGTGCCAGTCACTGGTGCATATACCGTGGTGGATTGGTCGTTTGATGAATACTACATGAAAAATGTAGCAATCGGTACACGTACAGCACATGAAGCCAGACATGTCGCACGTGTGAGGTTTCTGAAGGATGTAGCTGAACGTATTGTGAAGCCAAACCTTAAATCGTTAATAGACGCGGGTGCTAAATACATACAGCTGGATGAGCCAGCCGCTACCACGAAGCGTGATGAGGTGGGTAACTTCATCGATACTGTTATATGGACGATAGGTGAGTTGAAGCATACCGATGTGTTCTGGAGTATACACATATGTTTTTCAAATTACTCGATGCTGTTCCCACATATTGAGAAACTACAGGGTATCGTGCATGAGTTGCATTTCGAGTATGCCAACCGCGATACCAAACAGCTGGGTAGGCATCCTGATGTACGTATCGGGTACGATGTGATTAACCAACTTAAAGGGTACAATTTTGTTGTAGGTATAGGTACGATCGATGTACATACGGATTATGTTGAACCACCCGAACTCGTACGTGATAGGATACTCTATGTTGTGGATATAATTGGCGACCCCTATCGTGTATTTGTGGCACCCGACTGTGGGTTACGTACAAGGAGCTGGCGTGTAGCTTACCAGAAGCTACGTAATATGGTGGAGGGACGTAACTTAGCTGCACGTGAGTTGGGGCTAACTGTGTAAGCGTAATCACCGAAGTGTATAAGAACAAAATTGACGTAGACGACCCCTTTGTATATTATAGGTGCAATGAGGGTGATAATAAAATTAGCAGCTGGTATTATTCTGCTCATTTCGTTAGTAGGGTGCGAATCGCTAAGCGAAGTACTTAGTGATTTATTATATTCGCCACTCCAACAGAGAGTTGAACATAAATCGCCAGCAGTTGCATTTGATGGCACACATTTCTTGGTAGTATGGGGGGCGGGTGATATTTTTGCCCGCCGTATTGGGAACTATAGTGCATTTCTCACACCTATATTTACGTTGATAGAGGATGATACCATACAGGGACAGCCTGCTGTGGTGACACTCGATACTATGTTTCTTGTTGTTTGGGTTGACCATCGCATACGTAAAGGTGGGATATTTAAACGTCTTTTGCCAGCTACTGGAATACCATCAACTGAACCCGGTACGCCACTGGTCAGGGAGGGAAGTTGCTCACATTTATATCTTGCGAGAGGTAACAGTAGATCACTGCTATATTGGGAGAAACCTGGTCGATACGAAAATGGAGTAAAAATCGCTATAGTGGGTCCAGAAGGCAATTTAGTTACTTCACCACAGAGGATTGGATGGATTCAACATTATGCGCACCCGCCGATTGCAGCTTCCGACGATCGCTATGCGGTATTGATTGACAATGAGGTGGTGTTTGTTGATACCGCTGGCCAGTGTATAAACAGTACCGTATTGCCTATTTCATATTATGCGCCAGTGGCATCGATTGCATTTGGTGACGATGTTTGGGTGGTCGCAACTGAAGAGCATGTAGATTTGAATTATGACATAGCAGCTTATATACTTACGTACGATGGTGAACTTGCCCGTAGTAGGATATGGGTGACCAGATCATCCGCATACGATGTGTCACCTGTGGTGGTATTTGGTGAGAACAAATTCTTGATACTATGGCGACGTGATACCCAAATATGTGCAAGAAGGATTACGGCTGATGGTGACTTGTTGGATTACGTCGATAAAGTCATAACCGAAAGAGAAAGCCAACCGAGAAAAATGGTTGCCACGTATGGTGATAATTGTTTCCTGGTAGTATGGCAGGAATATACTGAGGATGCTGGGTATCAAATTTACGGATGTAGGGTTTCGTTGGACGGTACCTTATTATCACCGGGGGTTTTCTGTATCTCAAAGTAAGGTTCAGCTACGCTATTTGAAATAGACCGTGCCGGTGGTATCAAGAACATTACCGAGATTATCTGTAAGTACTAATCGATACGTATGATAACCCATCGTGAGAGGTTCCAAAGGCCTATATATGAGTAGCTGGTTATCGTAATCGTAGAAGATGGGTTCCCATCCACCATCGAGATAGAAAGCAATATTGTCACCATTTATACCGGATAGATTGTCGGTTACATGGATGACGATCTTGTCACGAGTTGTTGTTACAAACTCAAATCTTGGTGGCACAGTATCTTTAAGTATGCTGAACTTACCTAAGGTTACCACCCTACCGGTATCGTGTGCGATGAAATGCCATCCACGTTCGTATACGAATATGCCTTCTTTGGGATGAGTTACCCCCGCTATGTATGGCTTACGATATATTGGTACGTATTTAGGGTAAACTGCAACCGTGTCACCGGTTATGATTGCAAAGATGTTAACCCTATGTACAAGCGTACCTTCAGGTACTATAAGTGTAACCCGCTGTAATTGTAGTTTCCTACCTTCGGGTGGTATGATAAACCCATAGATTGTAAGCTCGCTATGTGGGGTATTGATGTACCATTTACCTTCACCATGTAAAAAGTATGTGGTGTCATCGAGTTGCGTGAGATTGGTACCTTCGATGTGTAGCTTACCACTTACGTATGTACCGAAATAAGTAAACGATAGCTTCATGTCGTTGAATATCTGCCATTTATCTGGATAATGTACAGGGATGGTGGGTGTTACGTGCAGCTTGAACATAACCGTATCAGCATTACCATAGTAATCCTCCGCAGAAAGCTTAAAATCATGTATACCCTCTGGCAGGTTATACCATTTGGGTGCCTTTTTAACCACAGGTATGTCTATACCGATGGGGTTCGCCAGTCTGATCAGCTTCTCACCGTAGGGGTGTGCACAGTTTTCGTAATATACGCCTGAACCCAGCTGCTTACGGTAATCGAGTGTATCATGTATCGCAAGGAATGCAAGCTTGTCATCACAGTAAAGTTCTATCTTATACGGTGGGTTTTTGTAGCCAAACTCGGTGGGATCGTAACATACGGCTTCGATAACAAATGGTGAGCTCGCCCGTAAGGTTGGTGAGCCAGATTGGTTGCGGGACCACACATCGTAGATCCTTCCAGTGTGGTAATCCAACACCCTTATCTCACTTATACAGGGTGGGATGGTATCCACGAATTGATAGAGAAAGTATGGATTTATTGGGTTGAACTCTGTTTTACGTATTTCAAAGTGTAGGTGTGGACCACCTGCACCTGATTCACCTGTGTAACCGATCAGGTCACCCTTGTTGATGATAAACTCGGTATCCGGATATATGTCAAGATAGTATCGTCTATGTGCCTTCTGTAGCTTGTAAACATAACGCTCGATGGAGGGGTTGAACCTATCCAGGTGTGCGAACACAAATATCAAGCTATCCTGTGACATCAGGTATAACGCCTTACCATAACCATAATATGAGGCTTTAACCCTATACACTACACCATCGGTCGGTGCATACACGGGTAAGCCAATTCGCTTGTGGGTTGAAAAATCTATCCCCGCATGGAACCTCAATAGCCTGAACTCACCAAACCCTGACGTGATGATCGGTTGTATCCTAAGTGGTAACAGCAACGAACATATGAACCATACAACCATCACTTAAAGATATTGCTGATACAATATTTGCAACGTGAATCTTAACCTCACGTTGACACATAGTTTTTATACCTTATTTTAATAGATGTAGCCTGGAGCCTAAACCCTGATAGAGGTCAAGGCTACTGAAATGAAAGCGGTTTTATAATTTATAAGAAGGAGAGAGCCCGCATGATTTTAAAACCCTTTAAAGAAGGAGGCAAAGAATGAAAAGGTTTGATGTTGTGATAATTGGAGGAGGTCCTGGAGGCGTAACAACTGCGCTCTCTGCACGGAACACCTATCCAGAAAAAAGTATAGCCCTTATAAGAAAAGAGAAGATAGCCCTCATTCCCTGCGGTATCCCTTACATTTTTCATTCACTCAAGACTGTTGAAGATGATATTCTCCCTGACAAGCCCCTTGAAAAGAACCAGGTTGAACTTATCGTGGATGAGGTCACTGATGTGAATCCAGTCTCGAAAATGATAAAACTGAAAAGCGGCGAGGAAGTGGAGTATGATAAACTCGTGCTTGCAATAGGTTCAAAGCCATTTGTTCCCCCAATACCAGGGATCGATAAGGATTGTGTTTACTTTGTGAAGAAGGACATTGAGTATCTGAGAAACACGAAAGAGTGCATTGATAAGGTTGAAAGGGTTGCGATTATTGGAGGTGGATTCGTAGGGGTTGAAGTTGCAGATGAACTGTTGAGAAAAGGTAAGAAGGTTATACTCATAGAAAAACTACCCTCCCTTCTGTCACTTTCAATGGATGAGGAGTTCGGGAATATGGTGGTTGAACTGATGAAGGAAAGGGGTGCAGAGGTCATAGCCGGTATATCCGTAAAAGAGATTGCAGGAAGAGAAAAGGTAGAGAAGATAGTTCTTGAGGATGGAAGAGAGTTTCCTGTGGATGCAGTTATCGTCGCTGCAGGTTACAGGCCCAACATTGAACTTGCTGAAAAAATGGGAATAAAGGTTGATCGGAGGTTTGGGATTCTGGTGGATGAGTATATGAGAACTTCAATAAAGGATGTGTTTGCGGCTGGAGACTGCACTGCAAAACGTCACTTCCTTACCGGTGAATACACAAAACTCATGCTTGCATCCACTGCGATGGCACAGGGACGTCTTGCAGGTTCAAATCTGTTTGAGATAAAAGTTATAAAAGAGTTCCCGGGTGCACTTGGAACGTTCTCAACAAAGATATGCGATACTGCATTTGCCTCTGTTGGGATCACGGAAAGCGATGCAAAAAAGGCGGGTATAGACTATGTTGTTGGAACGAACGAGACAGTGGACAGGCATCCTGGTAGTTTACCTAATACAAGCAAGATTTTTATGAAACTCATCTTCGCACGTTACTCCCATCAATTGCTTGGAGCGCAGATTAAGGGTGGAGTTTCGGTTGGAGAGATGATAAACATGCTCTCTGTGATGATACAGAACCGGATGACCGACATGGAGATAGATACCCTTCAGATTGGAACCCATCCCCTTTTAACCTCCTCTCCCATAGCGTATCCTGTGATAAATGCAACGGTAAGCGCTATAATGAAGTGGTACAAGAAGTAAAGGAATAAAAAGGGGAGGATATCCTTCCCTTTTTTTCTTATCAAACCATAAACCGGTGCAATTGCACGGAAAGGTAGGGTTGTTGGCAACATGTAACTTATGCATATTGAATAGAATTTCACGTTGACACATAGTTTCTATACTTTATTTTAACAAAATGTATCCTGAGCTTTTACATATTGGGGGGCTCACCATCCGCACATGGGGTGTATTTGTTATAATAGGTTTCCTTCTTGCTATGATCTGGGCCAAAAAACGCTGTCGTAAGTATAACCTCAACCCCATAGTTATTGATCACCTCACGTGGATTATCATAATAACTGGTATCATAGGTGCACGTATCGCATATGTGATAGAGCATTGGCAGACAGAGTTTGCCAGCAATCCATTCGCCGTACTTGCTATATGGCAGGGTGGGCTCACCCTCTATGGTGGTGTGTTCCTTGCACTGATTGTATGCATCATCTATGTCAAACGTAAAGGTATGTCGCTATCTGATACACTTGACGCTATAGCACCTACGGTTATGCTGGGGCTTGGTATCGGCCGTATTGGATGTTTCTTCAATGGCTGTTGTTTCGGTAAGCCAACCCACCTACCATGGGGTATGGTGTTTCCACCCAACTCACCCGCGGGTTATACATTCTATGGGATAAAAATACATCCAACTCAACTTTATTCGATGGCTGCATGTTTGGTGATCGCACTACTGTTAACACGTATCGAACGTCATGATACATTTAGAGCACATACGTTTTTCTATATGTTGTTATTCTATGGCATGTGGCGGTTGGGGGTTGACTTCATCCGCTACTATGAAGCTTCTGCTTATGTGTGGCATAATTTGACATTCAATCAGATCATATCTATTGGGCTTATTGTGTTCGCAGTAATTGCATTGCTATCAACACGTTACAAAAGATGACACACCTATTACGTGCAGTAGTTGATCTGTTGCTACCACCCGTATGTGAGGTATGTGGACATCGGTTAACCTATGACGAACGGGTGATCTGTGAAGCATGTTGGGCAAAGGTTGAACCATTTAACCCACCACTCTGCGTGAGGTGTGGCCGTCCATCAAACAAAAAGGTATGTGACACCTGTCGTGAACAGCCATTACTACCACGTAGGGTACGTGCCATCGGTAACTACGATGGTATACTTAAGGAGGCTATACATCTGCTCAAATATAATCATAGACTGTCGGTGGCTTCCAGGCTTGCACAGTACTTAGCCGATATAGTGGCGGAAGAGCCTGAATTCCAAGCTGCCGATTACCTGGTACCAGTACCGTTACATCCAACACGTGAACGTGAACGTGGCTACAACCAAGCATATGTGATCGCATATCGGTTGAGCTTACTCACAGGTATACCTGTGTTGAACAATGTGTTACGACGTACAAGGTACACGAAAGATCAGATCGATCTACCTAAGGAGTTACGTAAATCCAACGTATGGGGTGCATTCCATGTAACCGAGGCTGATAAAATCAGAGACAAAACCATCATATTAGTGGATGATGTATTTACTACTGGGGCAACCCTAAACGCATGTACACAGGTGTTGGTTGAAGCCGGTGTCCACGAAGTGTATGGGCTTGCATGTGCAACACCGGTGTGATACGGGATTATTGATTTAGCTGTGAGATCGTTATTTTTAAATTGAATCAACCGCAAGATGAAAATTGAACATATTGAGCTTTTCAAAGTCGATCGTCCACTGGAGTCACCATTCAGGATAGCGGTAGCTACACGTGACAAGTATGAGGGTGTGTTGGTTAAGGTTGTGACAGATGATGGGCTGGTGGGATGGGGTGAAAGCGCCCCCTCGTATAGGTTGACACGTGAAACCACGGCATCGGTGATCGAGGAGCTCACCCGTGTAAAACCCTCACTCATAGGTAAAGATCCATGTGATATAACCCATATTTTGACGAACTTGG
>Ga0190308_1000635_pt1 | contig 10848 bp, 22 predicted proteins | sample 48700756_MG_FD_165050 | JGI IMG/M metagenome (GOLD analysis project Ga0190308, IMG submission 165050) | Hydrothermal vent sediment bacterial communities from Southern Trench, Guaymas Basin, Mexico - 4870-07-5-6_MG | ecosystem: Environmental > Aquatic > Marine > Hydrothermal vents > Sediment ...
CCTCGATCCACCCCCATCGCGGAGCTATCGCTCCGCATGGGAGTCCGGGAGGGGGAGAGAGGGAAGGGAAGATCATGGGCGGAGCATGCATACCTGAAGTGCATCGCATGCTCCGCCCATCCTGCTCGCTCAGGCATTGGCTTCGCAATGCCTTCGCTCGCGGGAATATATCTGCCACAGGGGAGAAAGGAATACCCGGGGATAGAATCTTTCTTCGATCATGCTTCGCATTGCAAAATCTCATAAGAGGGCAGGAGGGGGGTTCCCAGGCAAGTTGGCTTTGCGGAGCACAGGGTGTTAAGAATTCAACTGACTCAAAAAGTAAAATTCTCAAAGGAGGAACAATATGAGTGAAACCCTATACGACCTCCTCAGAGGCTACATAGAGAAGAGGGATATCCAGGGAGTAATCAGAACTCTCAGATATCTGGAGGACATAGACTTCGAGGATAAGAAGCAAGCTCTTATCTGGTTTCTCAATCAGATAGGGGAACCCCTGAAGAGGGAATATGTGGATATGCTGAGGAGGTGAAACATGGTGAATGAGAAGTGGATACGAAAACGATATCCTCACATGAGCAAGGAAGAAGCTCAGATATGGACAGACTTCCTGAAGACCTTTGAGATCCCCTTCCTGAAGATCGAGTATGACGTACACTTAGGAGAGGGAATCCCTCCTAAGCCGGGGGAACCCGAATGGCTAACGCGATTGAAGAGAGCAATCACACGAAAGCGTGTGGATGCTATCGCAGAGACAGAGCAGGATATCTGGATCTTCGAGGTGAAACCTCGAATAGGCATGAGCGCATTAGGTCAGCTATTGACCTACTACGAGCTCTACATGGAGGAATACTCTCCTGAGAAGCCCATAATGCTTGCAGCAGTGGGAAGAAGGAAGGAACCTGATGTAGATGGAGCCTTTGAGCTCTATGCAGTCAATATCTTCCTGGTATGACTTGACAACCTCTGTGGAACTGTCTACAATCCTTACAAGGATGGAACCCCTGTAAGGGAGGGAAAGGAGGAAAAGAGTGTGGATAAGAGCAGGAGATGATATAGTTGTGAAGCTGAGGAATGAGCATGTTCTGGTAAAAGGGCGAAGCACCATATTCTTCGCTTCTACTTCCCAGGATGTGGCAACTGTGGTAATCCCCTGCAAGAATGAAGAAGCGGCAAAAGAAGCCTTTGATATCCTGATCTCCAGACTTGAAAAGGTGGGCCTCTTAGTTGACCTGAGGCCCTTCATAGCAGAGGAATCAACACAGGAGGTAAGCACCAATGACAGGAAAGAAGGATGCACTGCATAGCGATATCTACAGTGCAAAGCGGAGAGACCCCGAGGCGGAGGACCTTCTCAAGAGGGCGAAAGCCCTTGCCGCTCTGCAAGGCAAAACTCTTCGAGAATTCATCAAGGAAGCTCTCGCAGAGAAGATAGACCGGGAGTGGAAGTAATGAGAGAGGAGCTATTGCAAAGAAAGCTCAAGGAGATCGAGAAATTCCCATACATGCTTACTGCATGGGATAGGAAAGGAAGGATGATCTACAGGGACTATCTCCCCATTGGCTGGGGAGATAGGATCAAAGACATGGCAAAGCAGCATATCGAGTATCTCATCATGAAAGGCAAGAGAGTGGGAATATGGATTCTCTGCAGATTAGAGGTTGTGGACGGCGAATGCATAGGAAACGAGAAATACACCGCTACCGCAAGGGAAGACGCTGGGAATACGAAGTAAGGGATAGGCTTGCGAAGCATGGCTGGACGGTGATAAGAGCTGCCGCTTCTAAGCCCGTAGACCTCATAGCGTTTAAGCCTGGTGAGATACCTCTGGTAGTGGAGTGCAAAGTAGGGAGAAGACCTCCACGCTCAAGAATTGAGTATGAGCGCTGGAAATGGGGGCTGATGCATGCGAGGTATATCGTTGCTGTTAGGCGCCGCAAGAAAGCTAAAGCCAAGAATCGAAAGAAAGGACTTCAGGCACGGAATCTACTTCAAAAAGTGGATAGAGCTGAGCGTAGGAAATCTGAGAGCGAAAGCAGAGCTTGACAATATAGCCATGGTGAAGGGACTTCACTTTGGGATATCGGCTACGCAGTATCACAGAGACATCTACTTGCTTGTAGGCACGAGGAATAGAGCGCTTATGCTGTGCCTTCAGCAAGAGAAAGGAGGAGGGTGTGAGGAGGAGCATCACTGAAGTGATCGTTCCTCCTCACATAGCATGCGGAGCGGAGCGGAGCATGCTATTTGCAGAGCAGCTGATAACTCCCTTATGTGCTCAGAACAGGCATGAAGGTCCCGAGCTCATAACCGGTTATGAGCTCTATCCCTTCACACCTATCTCACACCTACTTCACACCTGATTCTAACCTTATTCACACCTAAAAGGGGTTGACAAACCTTGCAAAGTGTGCTATATATAGGGTGGGTATCCTGAGAGGGATACCTAAAAAGAAGAAGGAGGAGGGAAAGATGGCGGAGCTGATGAGAATCCAGGAAGGAGAGGCCAGAAGGGTGATCATCGTATCCAAACCCGAGCCCTACACCACAAGTGAAGGCGATATAGTCCCGAGCATAAGGGTTAGGGAGAAGGGGAAAGAGTACAGTCTTATCCTGACCGACACCTTGAAAGAGGAGCTTCGAAAGGCTCTCGGAGCTCCTAACAAGTGGGTGGGCGAAGAGGTGATGATTGAGAAAGTGCGGAAGGGACGGATAACCAAGTTTGAAGTATCTGTGCCGTTCAAGCAAGAAGAGGAGTTCGAGATGGAGAGCAAAGCTCAAGGCGTAGAGGTTGAGATAAAGAGAGAGAACGGCGAAATGCATGTGAAGACGGTGAAGGTCGAAGGACTAATCACTACTGCTAAGGAGAGGCCCTACAGTGTGGAGATCACTAAGGGACAAAGGGGAAATTACGGTTACACAATCAAGGTTCACAGTGAAACAATTGATAGGGCAGTTGAGGAAGCAATGATCCTTGTTGAGCAGATAGAGCATGAGCTTGAGATGAGGATCAAAGGAGAAAACGGTGGAGAGAAGGAAGAAGAGGATATCCCCAGAGGCTTTGTGAGGTGAAGCTTTTAATCGAACCAGGGAGGGGAGGATATCCTCCCCTCCTGTGGAATCAAAAACAAGAAGGAGGAGGGAAAGATGGCAGTAAGGACGATAGTCTACTGTATGAAATGCAAGGAAGTATGTCCATACAGCGAAGAGCAATGGCTGTGCCCATACTATGAGCCGGTTGATGAAGAGCGCATAGGATGCGTTTACGGAGAGCTCTGGGTAGGATGGGAGGATTCCCAGGGAGCTCTAACGGTTATCCCCTGGGGTGATGTAGAGGAGGAAATAACAAATTAAGGAGGGGAGAGATGATGCAGAGGGAAAACAGGTACGAGTTCCACACGGGTGCAGTAAGACCGGGATTAACGTATCAGCTCAGAATATCTGGGCATGCAGATGATGAGCTCTACCAAAGAGCGTATGTTGAGCAACGTTGTACAGCGGAATATCCGGAACGCTGGGAGGTTGCGCTTGACGGGGTTGATGAATGCAATAACCCGGTACATCTCATTTTGAGCTACACACAGATCAAGGAGCTCATAAAGCTCCTTGAAGCCGCTGTGAAGGAGGAGAGGAGAATAAGAGAGGAGGAAAGAGCACAATACGCTCAGGAAGGATAAGCTCCTCCTCTCATCCGGGGAGAGGAGATATCAAGCTCCTCTCCCCCAGTGAGAAGAGGAGGTGATGATGATGTGGAGATACAGAGCGGTATGCAATCCACAAGAAGCAAAGCTGAAAGTCTACGAAGTCGAAGGAGAAGAAGCTCGCCTCAAATGGGAGAGAGCTATAGAGTGGAGGACGCATAGCCCTTCCGAAGTAGCGGAATGGGTAGAGAGAGCCGTTAATGGAGTAGTAGGGCAGAAGGAGATTGAACAAACGGAGGGGAAGAGATTAACGCTGAGTTTGGAGAAAGTAGAGAAAGCTCTGGCAATATATGAATCCTACTTCATGGGACTTGGCTATGTAAGGGTAGAATTGCCCCTTGATATGTTCGAAGGCTGGATTCCCAGAATCATAGCGATAAGCGTGAAATTCAATCCGGACAGAGAAGAGGTACAGCAAATAATCAGAGAACATAACAAGGAGGTGGGATACGATGAGGATTGAGGAGATCGAAGTAGCGAAGATCAGAGATCCGGAATTGCAGCTGCGAGAAGAGGTAGATGTGCAGGGCTTAGAAGAGCTGGCCAGCTCCATGAAGGAGCTGGGATTGATAAATCCCATCACGGTAAAGCGACAAGGAGATGAGTATATCCTTGTCGCCGGATACAGGAGATTACAAGCAGCCAAAATGCTCGGATGGGAGAAGATCCCCGCTCAGGTGATAGAGCTGGACAGCAGAGAATCTACTCTGCTGTCCGTTGTGGAGAATATCCACCGCAGAGATCTCAATCCAATGGAGATAGCCCGGGCGATATCTTTCATGCTCAATGAAATGGGCATGAGCCGTATGGAGATCGCCAAAGTCTTCGGAAGGGACATAAGTTGGGTATCCCAACAACTTGCTCTCCTTGAGATGCCGGAATACTTGCAAGAGGCTGTGGAAACGGGCCAGATTAGCAAATCTGTAGCCCTGGAATTGAGGAGAATCCCAAACGAGGAGTTAAGGGAGATGTATACCGCTCAGGCGGTCCAGTATGGGGCTACTGAGCGGGTAGCAAGACAATGGGTCCAGGCAGCGTTAGCATCTGAAGCAGCTAAGCAGGCAAGGGAGCAGATGAGAGAGCGGAAGGAGGAGGAAGCCCTTCCTCCTCCTGAACCGGAGATTCCCAGATGTGATATATGCGGAGCACCTGGGGATCGAGTTGTATTGGAACAGATCAACATATGCTGGCACTGTAAACAGCTAATAGAGAATCCGCCGACTTCTACACCTTAAACTCCATCTCCCTCTGTCATCTTTCCCCCTCCGCGGAGCCGGGTTAACCCCCGCCCGGCTCCGTTTATTTTTTGACCTTGAGCGCTCCAGAATGCTACAATCAAAATTAAGACCCAGGGTATCCCCCTGGGTCGCTTAAATCTGGACAGGAGGTGTAGCAGCATGGCTAAGGTCAGGAGCTTGTCTTACATAGTCCAGAAATACACCAGAGTTACCCCTGGAAAGGCCAGGGAATACGAAGAGGGGGTGAAGAACCCCAAGAAAGTCTGGGAAGAGGAAACCAAGGCTGCTGCGGATGCCTGGACTCAAGGAGTCCAGGATGCGATTGAGCGCGGAGCATTTCCTGCCGGCGTAGAGCTTGCTGGACAGCAAACCTACCTCAACATGGCCCTCAAGAAAGGAGTCCGGAGGTATCCTGATGGTGTTAGGCTGGGTGTGGACAAATACCAGAAGAACTTCGCTCCCTACAGAGAGGTTATCGAGGCCACTGAGCTTCCTCCTCGCAAGGCTAAGGGAGATCCTGCTAACATTGAGCGTGTGGCTGCTATTGCTGCTGCGCTGCATGAGGAGAAGGTCCGCAGGAAGAGCCTTAGGGGGACCTAAGGCTATAAGCCGATAAGAGGAGGTGGAACATGGCGATAAGAAGGGATTATCTGGCGAAGCAGAAGACTGTTAACGATTCTGACATTGTGGAATTCAAGCTCAAGGGAAGAGGAATCATATCTGCGATAGATGTGATCTACGAAGCAACCAATGGATCTACCTCCAATCAGGGACATCCCATCCACAAGGATGTATCTAAGCTTGAGGTTATTGATGGCTCCGAATCTCTCTGGAGCCTCTCTATGGTTCAGGCTCAGGCTCTCGATTTCTACATGGACGGCAAGATGCCCCCGATGGAGATAGATGAGAGAGGAGGACAGACCCAGCTTGAGATGGCAAGGATTCTCTTCGGAAGATTCCTCGGAGATAGGGAATATGCTTTCGATCCCGAGAAGTTTGATAACCCCGTTCTCAGGTGTATCCACGACCTGACCATAAGCAGCACTGCGGGATTCGCTACTGGAACCGGTAAACTTACGGTCATAGCTCACATCTTCGAGAATGATAGGGTTACGCCAAAAGGATATCTCAGGGCTATCGAGGTGAAGTCTTTCACCTCTGGAGCAAGTGGAGATGAGGAGACCGAATTACCCCAGGACCTGAAGATCAGAATGCTCCTCATCAGGGCATATGAGAGCGGCGTAGCATGGGATACCGATATCACCAACGTGAAGGTGGACATGGGATACGGCAAGAAGACTCCCTGGGATATCCGGGCGGTTGATCTCAAGAGGATGAACATTGAGAGATTTGGCCTTGCCACCATAAGCCAGGTTCTCTACAGGACCGATGGAGACAGTCCGGAGTTATTCCTGGCATATCCGGAGATCGTGAACATCAACGTGGTCAACGATATGAGCATTGCATCCTACGATGCGATAAGCGCCGATACGATCACTCTCCAGGTTCTGGATCTGAGCACTTCTCCCAGCATCGCTAAGGCTACCGCCGACAGGAGGATAGACTGCATAGCTCAGGGAGCATTCCCTCACCATGTGGCGTGCATACCCTTCGGAGAGATGGACAAGCCCGAGACCTGGCTTGATCCCAAGGCGATAAAGCCCGTGAGAGTGATCCTCACCCAGGGCGGAGCTGGAGCTGCTGTCAGCATATTCGTGCAGCAGCTCAAGCCCTACTGATCGGAATCCTTCATAGGAGGGCAGAATGAGCCAGAAAAAGAGGCGGGTAAGGAACCGCAAGGTTGTTACCTCCGATGGCTCCGCTGCAGTCTATGTGAGGAGCGATAAGCCCCCTCAGGGAAAGGCCTGGTGCCTTCAGCATGTAAGCACCAGGAACAAGACCTCCTCCTCAACTAAAGTGACCTTCCTCATCGAAGGGCATGGGTATGAGCATCTGATAGATGAGCTGGATAACCCCTCTGCGAATGCCCTCATTGAAGCTCCCAGAGATATCTGGATTTACGATGATGAGCAGCTGAGCGTGAAATGGGAAGGAACCTCATCCGGAGATAAGATCGAGTTCTTCTATTCCGGCTATGAGATGGAGGTAAGCGATGTCCAGAGAGGTTAATTCAAGAGAATGGGTCTGGAACGGATTGATATGGGTTAAAAGGAAGGCTACGGATGAGGGCGAAGCATATGCCGCTCTCCGTGGATACGATGGGAGTGATTGGCAAAATCTACAGGTCGAAAGTTCAACTCACAAAAACCTTCGCGTCGCATTGTTCGAGCAGGACACTCTCATAGAGCTTTCGAAGCTCGTTGAGATAATCGAGAATTGCGTTGAGGAGAAGCACTCTTACGAATTCAGCTGGATAGATCAAGGAGTGGGTGGAATATGGGACTGGTCTCGCTTAATTCCGAGCGATGCACATATTTGGATATGGCAGATTGCTGTAATTTCAACAGCATTGGACAAATTCTATGTGAGATATGAAGATGGATTAGGGCATCCTATTTTCTGGCTGCATGGAAACGCAACCTCCGAACACAAGGAAATAAATCGGTTTGTATGCAGAAGAGTTGATCGCAGGGGATGGTATCTTTATCAAAACAACACAGAATTGGTATTGATGCTTACTATTGAGACGGCAAAAACAAGAAGAATACCTTCATCAGTAACTGCTGCTAATGCTTATCCGATTTGGGGCAGAATAGGCCCTTCGTGCTATGCATCGTTCTCTTCGTCAGATGGAACGGAAGTCGAACTCGACACATACGACTTTGGCGATGTTTACACATTTAACCTCATCGGGATGAGAGTAGGAGCTTGGATAGATACCGCGACTACTGGATCGTTCTTGAAGATCTATACGAGCGAGGACGGTTCGACTTGGAACGAAGAGTTCAGTACGGGAGATCTTGAGACTTCTGAAAAGATCTACTACTGGAGCGCAGAGAACAAGAAGCTGAGATATGTGAAAGTGACGATCAATTCCGCTTCGACTTCCGCAACCGCTTACGCGAAGATTTACAAGTTGCTTGCATGGGAGTGAGACCATGAGGGTGGAAGTTGAAAAGGGAGAGTTCAAGATAGGTGACAGGGTTTACAAGTACAGAAGGAAGCTTTCCGGCTCGACTTATGTTTACTTCGACGAAGAGGATATCAAATGGCTGAAAGAAGAAGGTTTTGAAGTTATTGAACAGCAGAACAAGCTCATAGCGGAGCAGATAGAGAAAGATGCTCTACGAATTCAAACTGACAATACCCTCAAACACACCGAAATCCTCTCCCAAGAGGGAAAGAGTTGAATTAACCAGGGGAGTAATCCACAAGATAGAAGTGGAATTCCCTCCTGGTTGTCTTGGATTAGTCCACGTGATAATAAGGCACTTTGAGCATCAGATATTCCCCACCAACAGAGATGGAGACTTCGCATCTGATAACCACGTGATATCCTTCCCGGAATACTATGAGCTTGCTTATCCTCCTTATGTCCTTACTCTTGAAGGATGGAACGAAGACGATACTTATGATCACACCATAACGGTGAGGATAGGAGTTCTCCCTGATTGGGTAGTGCAACCTGAGAGAGGACTTCTGAACCTTCTCAGGAAATTCCAGAGGAGGTTCAGACTCTGATGGCAAGAGGAAGACCTGATTACAGTGGAACGGCTGTAGATGTACAGCTGAAAGCAGAATGGGAAGAGAGGCATGGCAATACGAAGCATGTAACGGCTGTAAAGAGCGGAGCAGCGCCAGGAGAGTATGCCACCACTACCTACACCGTTCCGAATGGGAAGACCTTCTATGTGACAACCATAACAGCGGCAGGATGGGCATCTGATGCTGCGGATGCAGATCTGCCGCAGCATATCTGGATCGAGGTCTATGCACCTGATGTGGCAACCCTTCACATAAGGATGGGAGGAGATGTAGGAGTAGGATTAGCATTGAGCCAGCCCATAAGGGTAAGAGGAGGTGAAAACCTGATCCTCTACTGCTACAATGCGAGTAACCACAATATGGAGCTTTCCATAACCGCACGAGGATACGAGATAGAGGAGTAGGAGATGAAGATCAAAGATAGAACGCTCATAAGCATAGTGATCCTCATATGCCTCACCATTCTCATCGTTACAGGGCATGATAGCGTTCTGTCCTACATAGTGCAGAGCTATGCCGGAGGCGTATTGATAGGAGATCAGATTGCTGAGAGAATGCAGAGCAGGAGAAAGAGAAAGGAGGGATAGGCGATGCCCATCTACAGAGTGAGCCTTCTGATAGAGGATGAGATAGAAGCAGCGAATATAGATCAGGCCTTTCAGATCGTGAAACAGAGACTTCAAGAGGGCTTTTATGGCCCCACAAAGGAGGACTTCGAAGAGATACCCGTATATGAGGGCGAGAGCATAGAGGGGATAGGAGAAGAGGGAATCGAGTAAGAGTTTGAATTTTTGATTGAGTTGCTTGAATTTTCAGCCCGGAGATTTCGAAATCCCGCGACTTCGCTCTGAATTCTGAGCGAAGCAGCTTAAGCTTCCAGACCTCAAACATCCTCAACCTCTCACAGCATACTTCAAGCTCCTCGATTTAGAAGCGAAGCCTTCAGAGCCTCAAGATCCTCGGGACCTCCTGAAGGTCTCAGGGAGAGACCTTCAATCCTTCCCCAACCCCCCTTTTGTTGGGGAGAGCCTCAAACATGCTGAATTTGCAGCGAAGGCCCGGATTTCTTCCAGGAGACGCAGAATTCCTGAGAATTCCCAGGAAAGCTCAATGGCTTTCCTGGCTTTTGTGGTGGAGCTCTCAAACATGTCAAATTTCCCTGAGAGCCTGGAAATTCAGGAGTTCCCCTTTTGGTTTTGGGAGTTCTCAAACATGCTGAATTTTCTCGGGAATGGCGGAGCGAGAGAGGAATCCGGCGGAAGCTCATCCTGAGCTTCCTGAGACCTCCCGAATCCCCTTTTGTGGGGAACCCTCAATCATGCCGAATTTTCTCGGAGAGCTCACCTTTTTGTGGTGAGCTCCTCAATCATGCCGAATTTGCAGCGGAGCCGATGGAAAGGCCTCTCCCTTTATCCGACCTCTCCTCTTGAGTCGAGCCTCTCTCTTTGCTCGCCTAAAGGCGCGTTGCCCCCGTCAATCCAGGGGCTCCGGTGCTTGATCGGGCCTCTGGGGGCAACCGCGCCGAGAGGGGGATACCCCCTCTCAGGCTCTCCCCCAATCAGGGCATGCCTTGCGGCATCGCCCTGACGGAGCGCTCAGCCGGGCATTTAATGTCCGGCATCGCTTGCTCCGCCGCTTCGCGGATTTCGGGGATTGAGGATTTCCGGCATCGCTCAGCTTCGCCGAGCATGCCTCAGAGGGGGAGGGTATCCACCTCCTTGCCTTCCAAGTTTACCCTTCGCTCGCCCCTTTTGCGTCAAGGGCACCCCATCGCTGAGCTGTCGCTCAGCATGGGAACCCCCGCCCTTGACGCGGGGCTCGCTTCGGGTAGCGGAAAAGAAAAAAAGGAGGTTTTAAATGAGATTAATAATTAATCTCCTCAATAAAATCTGTAAGGTTCCCTATTCTGAACCTTACAGATGTAGAGAATGTGTATACTTCACCAGAATCCGTGTAACATCCACATGCATCTATGCAGGCAAATGCCACATCACTCATTACACCAGAGCTTACTGCAAGCTCTGGAAGAAGGAGTACAGCGGTGAGAAGTTCGCATGCTCTCGCTTCCGGAAGAAGTAGCCCCTGCGCTCGCCATCGCGCAGCATACGCTGCGCATGGCTCGCGCATAGATCGAAAATAAATCCGCGCAGCTTCAAACATGCTGAATTTCTACGGGAACCCTCTCTCTGCGTATACAGGGGGCTGAAGCCCGCCCACCTCCCCCGGCATCGCTTTGCTATGC
>Ga0190308_1000636_pt1 | contig 10843 bp, 11 predicted proteins | sample 48700756_MG_FD_165050 | JGI IMG/M metagenome (GOLD analysis project Ga0190308, IMG submission 165050) | Hydrothermal vent sediment bacterial communities from Southern Trench, Guaymas Basin, Mexico - 4870-07-5-6_MG | ecosystem: Environmental > Aquatic > Marine > Hydrothermal vents > Sediment ...
TTCAGGGTTTACGCTCTGGACACTTTCCTCAACCTTCCGGAGGGCGCAACGAGAAGCGATCTTGTCAAAGCAATGTCTGGACACATCGTAGCAAAAGCAACACTTATGGGGAGATATGGGAGATAATATATCTTTGATATTCTACTGTAATCTGTTAAAGTTATAAATCCTCAATACCGAGTCCCAGGTCTATTCCATCCTTCTGCATCATTGCACTCATACAGTTTATACAGATATCTCCAACCATCTCTTCGGGAGGATATTCTCCACCACAGATCTTGCACCTCGGCATCTTACATCCCTTTGCAGATTTCACACCCTCTTTATTTACTTTTTTTGAATTTGTAGAACAGCTTCTGGACTCGTAATTCTTATATAATGCTAAACCAATAAAATTAGGAAATCGAGTGGAGGATTGCTGCATGAAAGAACGGGTCTATATAAGACTCCTGATGGCCGGGATAGTGTTGTATACCATATCCGGTCTAGTTGTTGGAGCTACAGATATTTGTTTCACCTCTGAGAACAAACCACCATCCGAAGAATGGAGCAGGATATTTGGAGGATACGATAGTGACTATGGATTTGCTGTTCAGCAATCAACCGATGGGGGTTATATAATAGTGGGATCAACCGAATCGTTTGGATCTGGGAGCCTAGACATCTGGCTAATTAAAACAAGCAGTAATGGGAAGATAAAATGGGAGAGAACGTTTGGAGGAAGTAACAATGATGAAGGTTGCCATGTTCAGCAGACCAATGATGGAGGATACATAATAGTTGGGCATACAAGTTCTTACGGATCAGGAGGAACTGATATCTGGTTAATCAAAACAGATAGTGATGGAAACGAAATATGGAACAGGACACTCGGAGGTAACCAAGATGATTATGGATATGTAGTTCAACAGACCGAAGATGGAGGGTACATAATAATCGGATGCACCCGATCGTATGGTGCGGGATGGTGTGACGTATGGCTAATCAAAACAGACAGCAATGGTAAAGAAGAGTGGAACAGAACGTTTGGGCGGCTTGGTAATGATTGTGGGCGGTGTGTTCAGCAGACAAGTGATGGCGGTTACGTGTTGGTGGGATATACCAAATTACATGACACAGAACATAACGACATCTGGCTAATTAAAACAGATAGCAATGGAAATGAAGAATGGAATAGAACATTCTACGGTGGCCAGGGCTTCGCTGTTCAGCAAACGAGTGATGGAGGCTATATAATAGTTGGATATACCAACTTATATGGAGCTGGCAAGTTGGATATCTGGGTTATCAAAACAGACAGCAACGGAAACGAGGAGTGGAACAGAACATTTGGAGGGAGTTACGATGAGTGGGGGTATGCGATCCAGGAGACAGAAGATGGTGGGTATGTGATAGCTGGATTTACAAGATCATATGGGAGTGGACAATGGGGCAATATCTGGTTGGTAAAAATTGATAGAAATGGAAACGAGGAGTGGAACAAAACGCTTGGAAAAGATTGTTTTGATTGCGGACATTCTGTTCAGCAGACAAATGACGGAGGATACATAGTAGTGGGAACAGCGGTATCGCATGCGATAGAGACTAAACTCGATATCCTGTTGGTAAAAGTCACCCATGAGAACATCTCGCTCCTAAAAAGGATTTATAACTTTATACTGTCAGTGATAGAGAGGATCCATAATCTGCTTTCAGATCTGATCAATGGGATCTTCTCTACCTCCGTGCCGATCCTGTCAGGGAGATTTTATGTTTAAAAGCATACCTTGATGGTAGAGAGTAGATACTAATGATTATCTCTAGATCAACTCCTCTACGACCTTGATAAACTATCCAGCATCTCTGAGAGCAAGAATGACATCCTCCTCCTTTATCTCGAAATCCAGAACATAGAAGGCTTCATGTCTTCCTTTCCTGAAATAATCCAGAGATTGGATGAGATGGTGGTACTCAACCCTCAAATTATAACAAGATGAGAGGTATCGAAGTTTAGTGCCAAAAGGTTATAAAACAAAAACTAATCATTCCCCCGAATTAGGAAAAATGATCCTCATCACCGGGGAGGTGAAAAAAATGATGAAAAGGGGCCTCGTTTCTATTCTTTTTGTCTCTCTGCTGTTAGTGGTAAATAGCACAGCGATCTCGGAAAATGCTCAGATATCGGGTAAGGATAGCAATAAGAGATATTTCGTAGAGGAAGGAAGAGAAATATCCTCCATAAATAAATTCGGTTACTCGGTAAAAGAAAGCAAGTCACTGAAGGGTAAAATCATCTATGTTCCAGATGATTATCCAACCATACAGAAGGCTGTTGATCATGCACAACCTGGAGATACGATAATAGTGAGAGATGGAACCTACGTAGAGAATGTTGTAATTAATAAACCTCATTTAACCATAAAATCGGAAAATGGTCCGGAGAATTGCATCGTAGAAGCCAGATCTGATGATGATCCCGTTTTTTTAATCTGTAGCAATTATACTACTCTGATAGGATTTACAATAATGGATGGACAGTTTGGTATTCGGCTTTTACACTCATCAAACAACATCATCACAAACAACAGCATATTGAATAATGGATGGATTGGTTTATGGCTTTGGTATTCATCAGACAATATCATCCCAAATAACAACATATCGAATAACGGTGGGTATGGCGTGAGACTCGATGCTTCATCAAACAACCAAATAACTAACAACACCTTTATCAAAGACGGTGTCTCGATTTGGTATTCCTATCAAAATATCATAGAAGGAAATACCGTAAACGGAAAACCACTCGTCTATCTTGAAGGAGAGACGGGTGTAAGAATCGAGGATGCTGGACAGGTTATACTCGTTAATTGTAGTGATATTGAGGTAAAAAATCTGAATCTATCAAACACAGATATCGGTATTGAGCTCTGGGATAGCGAGAATTGTAGAATAGAGTCGAATGTTATATCGAATAATGGTTGTGGCATAGAGTTTTGGTATTCATCAAACAACATCATTGCAAATAACACCGTATCGAATAACAAGGATGATGGCATAGAGCTCGATGATTCATCAAACAACATCATCATGAATAACACCATATCGAATAACAAGGATGATGGCATAGAGCTTTGGCATTCGTCAAGAGATACCATCACAAATAACACCATATCGGATAATAGGTGGTGTGGCATATGGCTCGATGAATCACGGGGTAACACAATAACCAAAAATAACATAGACAATAATGAAAGAGGTATTTTCTTATGGGATTCGTTTGGTAATAGAATTGCCAAGAATAATTTCATAAGAAACCCTATACAAGCAACTTTTGAAGATTCTCTTTTTAATTGGTGGTTTAATAATTACTGGGATGACTGGAAATTCAGTTTACCCAGACCTATTAAGGGAACCATAAGTCTTGAATTCATAGATAGAGATATTCCATGGATTAATTTTGACTGGCATCCTTCGACAGAACCGCTGGAAGGATGAAGATTGCCGCCCCGAGAACCATCTTTGATGATGGTAGAAAAGCCGGTCAGCAAAAGAAAGAGAAGCGGATACATCGATATCCAAATCTAAATAAGGTACAAAAATCAATAAAACGCGATTTTCGGGCTTATTGACCAAAAATTTCTTCTATAAACTGAAAATGGGCCCGCCCGGATTTGAACCGGAGTCCATGGCTCCCAAAGCCACGAGGATAAGCCAAGCTACCCCACGGGCCCTTGGAAGGATAGATGGAGCAAGAATTTAAAAATCTTTAGGAAATGCCACAAAGCATGAATACCTCAAAATTGATGCTGAAAATCTTCACCATCCTGCTACTATCACTTTTCATACTCTCTGTATATATAAATCCACTCATCAACTACCTGTATCATCACGAAAACGCCTACACTGAAATAACAGAAAGAAGTATGATACTGAATACTCTTCTTATGCTCATCTTTCTTATCCTCATACCTGTACTCTGGCTGTACTCATTCAACAACCTCACACCAAGAGAAATACTACACCACCTGAAGCTGAGAAAACAGAACTTGGTAAGATCAATACCTCTCGCTCTGCTTGCTTTCTCATTGATGATGGTCGTTCTCCTGATAGCCGGGATACTGATAAAATATTACACCGGCAGAGTCGAAAACGATGTAGCCCGGAGCATAGCAACAAAACTCTCGATTCCAGCCATAATATTCATAGGCATTGTCCAATCATCGGGAGAAGAAATCTTCTTCAGGGGTTTCCTTATCGAAAAACTTTCTTTTAAAAATAACAAACATGCCGGTGTTCTCCTATCATCCCTGCTGTTCGGCCTGGCGCATCTCTCCTATGGAACTTTATACCAGATAATCCTGCCCTTCCTCATAGGCTGTATACTTGGATACACGCTCCTGAAAAGCCAGAATTTAATATCTGTAATAATTCCTCACGCAATGCACAACACGCTCGCTCTGCTTCTCATGCACTACTACTTCTCGATAATTCTTTAAGTAAACTTGGCATACCGTATGGAGGTGATTCCAATGGAGAAAGAGAGGACGTTCGTGATGATAAAACCCGATGGCGTGCAGAGAGGTTTGGTAGGCGAGATCATATCAAGATTCGAGAAAAAAGGCATAAAGATAGTGGCCATGAAGATGCTGAAGGTAGATAGAGAACTCGCAGAGAAGCACTACGCGGTGCATAAAGGCAAACCGTTTTTTGAACCAACCGTCAAATACATAACATCCTCGCCGGTTATAGTGATGGTTCTCGAAGGTTACAATGTAATAGAGATGGTCAGAAGCATGGTTGGTAAGACCAATCCGCAGGAGGCGGCGGCGGGAACGATAAGAGGGGACTATGGACAACACATAGGCAGAAACATAATCCATGCATCTGACGGTAAAGAAACGGCGGAGTATGAAATCAACCTGTGGTTCAAACGGGAAGAGATATGTGACTACAAAAGGATAGACGAGGTCTGGCTGACTGAATAACCTTCTTCTTTTATCCTTTATTTGTTTGACCTTTGTTTTCCATCTTGATTATTATCTCAGGAGATAATAAAGAGCAAGAAATGTCAGTGAAAGTATCACCAGGATGATCCATGCAAGATACGCTACCCTGAATCTCAACACCCACTTTGCTCTCTCTTCCGGGTCTTCAAGGAAATCTTCAGGAAACATTTCTCCTCTCCAGTATAGCCTTTATCCTTTTTCTTCTGAAGAAATCCTCCCTTTCTCTTTCCTCAAGTAGCATTTCTATTCTCTTCCTGGTCGCCTGTAATCTTGGAATCAGCACATTCTCGAGAACATTTACCCTTCTTTTTGTTTTCTCTATCTCGAGAGCCAGAGCCTTGACCGTTCCATCTATCTCCGCCAGGTCGATCAGTTTTTCCAATGCTTTCTCAAAGAGTTTTTTCGCTTCATCGAGCCTCAAACATGTATCCGAAAAACCATATAGAGGTCTCGATTTCAGATTCAGTTTCTCTCTATCCAACCTGGGAACCTTCACTCCCATGACATTCTCTCTGTGAAACTCTATCTCCCCAATCTTTTCCACAAGTTTGGAAGATATTTTTACTCTATTGGTGCCCATTATCATTTCAGCATCTATCAGAGCCTCGATCGCTCTTCCCAGTATCTCCTTAGCTTCTTCCTTTATCTTGTCTCTCTCCTTTATGGACCTGAAAAATCTTTCTACAAGGGCATCTCTTTTATCCTCCAGCAACTTATGCCCCTTTTCAGCAAGCTCCAGCCTCTTCCTTATTCTGAGCAATTCCATTCTGGTTGGTTTTACTCCTGCAATCACCTCTCCGCTCATCTTTTCTCTACCTTGGGATAGTACTTCTCGATATATTTCGGATCTATCTTCTTAAGTTCGGCTCTCGGAATTATCGAGAGCAAATTCCAGCCTATGGCCAATGTCTCTTCTATGGATCTATCCTCATCCTTACCCTGAGATACGAACCTGCTCTCAAATTCATCTGCAAATTTGAGATACGCTCTGTCTCTATCTGTTAGAGCCTCCTCTCCAACTATGGCAACCAGATCTCTAAGATCACATCCCTCGGCATATGCCGCATACAGCTGGTCGGAGACCTGAGCATGGTCCTCTCTCGTCCTTCCCTCTCCTATACCCCTCGCCATCAATCTTGACAGAGAAGGAAGTACAGCTATTGGAGGGTATATGCCCTTATTGTGAAGTTCCCTGGATAAAACTATCTGTCCTTCGGTGATATATCCCGTCAGATCCGGAATTGGATGAGTTATATCATCGTCTGGCATGGTAAGTATAGGTATCTGGGTTATCGAACCCTTTTTACCCTTAATTCTCCCCGCTCTCTCATAAATCGTCGCCAAGTCTGTATACATGTAACCCGGATATCCCCTTCTACCTGGAACCTCTTCTCTGGCTGCCGATATCTCTCTGAGGGCTTCTGCGTAGTTTGTCATATCTGTCAGAATGACAAGAACATGCATATCCAGATCAAAAGCCAGATACTCAGCACAGGTTAGGGCCATCCTTGGCAGAATTATTCTCTCAATTGTTGGCTCATCAGCCAGATTGAGAAATATCACCGTTCTCTCTATCGCTCCCGTCTCCCTGAAATCCTTTATGAAGAAATTTGCTTCTTCTTCAGTTATACCCATGGCACAGAACACAACGGCAAACTCCTCGCCCTCTCCCTTAACCTTGGCTTGTCTCGCTATCTGAGCCGCGAGTTCGTTGTGCGGCAGACCAGATCCTGAGAATATGGGTAATTTCTGACCCCTGACAAGAGTGTTCATCCCGTCTATAGCAGAGATTCCCGTTTCTATGAACTCTCTCGGATACTCTCTCGCTGTTGGATTTATCGGAAGACCGTTTATGTCCATCATTTTCTCTGGAATTATATCTGGCAGACCGTCTCTCGGTCTCCCCATCCCATCAAAGATTCTGCCGAGCATGTCCCTGGATAATCCCACTTTCATTGTCTCTCCTGTAAATCTAACGGATGTCAATTTGGTATCAAGACCCTTTGTACCCTCAAATACCTGAACCACTGCCTTATCTTCCCGGGCTTCCAGAACCTGCCCTGTCCTCTCCTCACCAGTAGATGTTCTGATTTTTACGACCTCTCCATACGCTACTCCCCTCACACCCTCGACTATCAGAAGCGGACCGGTCACTTCTGTAACCGTGGAATATTCCTTTGCTTTACTCACCATATATTTAACCTCCCATCAGGGTCTCAAATTCTTTATTGATCTCCTTCTCTATCTTCTTGAATTCCTTCTCAAACTTTTCGTTTTCAACTATTTTCATCCTGGCAATAAGTTCTCTGCTTTTCATCTTGAGCACATCATCTATATGAATACCTTTTTCTATGGCACGCATCATCTTATCAACAAAGTCCAGTATTATCCTCAGCATCTCGTACTGCTTCTTTTCCGGACAGTAAGTATCCACCTCATGGAAGGCACTCTGCTGTAGAAAATCCTCTCTTATCATTCTCGCTCCTTCAAGTATCGCTCTCTCTCGCTGCGGAAGGGCATCTGGACCCACCAGCTTGACTATCTCCTGTAATTCGGCTTCCTTTTGTAACAGGGTCATCGCCTTTGTCCTCAAATCGGCCCATCCTTTCCCTATCTGCTCCCAGTGCTCTCTTACGCTATCCACATATAAAGAATATGATCTCAACCAGTTAATCGCAGGGAAGTGCCTCCTGTCTGCCAAGTCTGAATCCAGAGCCCAGAATACCTTGACTATCCTGAGTGTATTCTGCGCGACTGGCTCAGAGAAGTCGCCGCCGGGCGGAGATACTGCACCTACAACAGATACAGAACCTTCTCTTTCTCCCGAGCCGAGGGTTATAACTCTACCCGCTCTCTCATAGAATTCAGCGAGTCTCGAAGCGAGATACGCTGGATATCCCTCCTCTCCGGGCATCTCCTCCAATCTTCCGGATATTTCTCTCATTGCCTCAGCCCATCTAGATGTTGAGTCAGCCATCAGAGCGACATCATATCCCATGTCTCTGTAATACTCCGCGAGAGTTATACCGGTATAAACACTCGCATCCCTGGCGGCGACGGGCATATTTGAGGTATTTGCTATAAGTATCGTTCTGTTCATCAGGGGTTCTCCGCTCTTCGGGTCTTTAAGTTCTGGGAATTCTCTCAGAACATCTGTCATCTCGTTTCCTCTCTCTCCACATCCTATATACACTATGATATCCGCATCACTCCACTTTGCGAGTTGATGAAGCATCACCGTTTTTCCTGTTCCAAATCCTCCGGGTATGGCAGCAGTTCCACCCTTTGCTATGGGAAAAAATGTGTCAACCACCCTCTGTCCAGTTATGAGGGGAGCTGTTGGGTCGAGTTTTTTCCTGTAGGGTCTGCCCTTCCTCACCGGCCATCTGTGCATGAGTTTTATCTCTTTCTGGCCTTCTTTCGTCTCAACCTTTGCTATGATGTCTTCAACGGTATATTTCCCTTCATCAACGACGTGTTTGATTTTCCCTTCTATACCGGGAGGTATCATTATCCTGTGAGTCACCAAGCTTGTTTCTCTGACCTCTCCAATCACATCTCCAGATGTTACCTTATCACCTTTCTTCACCAGCGGTTTGAAATTCCATTTCTTTTTTCTGTCCAGAGCGGGTACATCAACGCCTCTCGTTATAAAATCCCCAACGGATTCCTTTATTTGAACCAGCGGTCTCTGAATACCATCAAATATGCTCGTTATGAGACCCGGACCGAGTTCGGCGGATAAGGGATTTCCAGTTGACACAACCTTCTCTCCGGGTTTCAATCCCGTTGTTTCCTCGTATACCTGGATGGTCGCCATATCCTGGTTCAATCTTATTATTTCTCCTATGAGATTTTCATCTCCCACTCTAACGACATCGTACATCTTCGCCCCTTTCATACCTCTGGCCTCAACGACCGGTCCAGATACTCTAACGATCTTTCCTTCTATCATCTACAGAGCCCTCCTATCCACCGAAACTCCAACAGCCCTCTTTATCAGAGCGGATATGTTGTCCATATACCCCTCCACCCTTTCTTTACCCGGAATCTCAACGATTATCGGAAATTCCTTTCCCTGCAGGAAGAACTCCTTGAGTTCCCTGTTTATAGATTTTGCGATATTCTCCGTTATGAACATGATGCCCACATCATCTCTGTTTATGATATCGCGAAATATTTCTCTTTCATCCCCTTCCGGAACATAAACTTCATGCACTCCCGCGAGCTCCAGACCCATGGCAGTGGTCTCATCGCATATCGCAACTATCTTCATATCAGCCACCTGTCACAAGCAAAGGTTTTATCCGATCCTTCGATAAACGCTCATACACACCCTTGGATATAACCTTAAGGTTTCTGATTTCATAATACCTGAACACAATAAACTTGAGGAGGGGACCAAAGAATGGAAAATTCTTATTGGAGAGGTCTCTTACCGTTCTGAGCAATATTTTATCCAGAGATATCTCTATCAATTCCATATTTCCATATTTTTTACTATCCTCATATCCCTGTCTCAGAGGTTCATAGTATGTGGTTCCCTGCAATCTGGATATCATCTCTTCGACATCTTTCGATGTGCACATCTCATCAAATTTCCACCTTGGAACTTCCCTGCCTTCGCCCAAAAAGAGGTTTTTGCATTTCTCCACATCCAGATTGTTCAATTTTGCCCTTAAAATGTTTCTAATGTTGATAATATCCGTCATTCTTTCCACGAACTCTTTTTTTGTGTTTTCAGCTACTTTGGGCACTTTTGATTCATACATCCTTTTCAATACATATTTGTCTATTTGCACATCAATTTCGGGAGACTCGGCAGATACAGAAGTATCCGTTATTACACCTTTTTTCATCAGAAGTTCTAGAATCTCTTTTTTCTCAAGTTTTTTCATCTGATCTATCCATCTTGCAAAGGTTTTTGAAAAGGGACGTATATCAATATCGACGCCCGTGATTTTGGATTTTACAAAACTTTTCAAACTATGGCTATCTAAAAATTCAATGAATCTATCGTAGAATTCTTCCAGACCTTTGGGACTCTCCTTTTTTAAGGATTCGACAGATTGAATCATGTATTCATCCAGTGAAGCATGAATATCCTCTATCCTTTCACCCTCGATAAAGAAGTCCTTGTAAGAGTTTACCGTATTTTTAAAGGATGTGATGTTTCGACTCTCCAGCAACTGATTCAAAACCCCCTCAGATAAGAAGGGGTTTCCTACAGCTTCCGCTTTTGCTGTGGGATATGCAAATCTAATATAAGGTAGAGACCTTTGTACCATGACCGCCACGGCAATCCCCGAGAATACAATCGCCAGACACACTATGATGTCCATCTCCTTATCCTCCAAACAGCAGGTTACCTATCTTTGCCCTGAGCGTGTTCTTCTCCCTCTCCATAATACTTTCGATCCTGTAATCGATGATAACATCTCCATCTTTTGATTGAGCTATGAATCCGCCCAGTACCTTTCCTTTTCCTTTCTTTACTTCCAGACCCAGTTTTTCTGCCACTTCTTTATCCTCGTCTCTGAAAGCTATTATGACAATATCGTTCCCGATTTCGGCCATCGCTGATTTCATCCATTTCTCCACAATCTTTCTGTAACTTTGTCCATCGATCTTTTTGAATCTCTCCAGCACCCCATTGAAACATTCCTTTATTATACCCTCCTTCAGCTGAATAATTTTCTTTCTCGCCTCCTGTTTTATCTTTGCTATCTCCGCCCTTTTCCAGTTCTCAATGGATGCTTTTGCCTTTTTTATCTCCCTTTCCTTCTCCTCTTCGAGCATTCTCTGTGCTTCCTTCAGTCTTTTTTCCTTCTCTGCCCTGGCCTCACCGATAATTGTAT
>Ga0190308_1000637_pt1 | contig 10825 bp, 9 predicted proteins | sample 48700756_MG_FD_165050 | JGI IMG/M metagenome (GOLD analysis project Ga0190308, IMG submission 165050) | Hydrothermal vent sediment bacterial communities from Southern Trench, Guaymas Basin, Mexico - 4870-07-5-6_MG | ecosystem: Environmental > Aquatic > Marine > Hydrothermal vents > Sediment ...
GACTACACGTATAAGATGGTCTGGATCCGCCGGCTCCAGAAAAAGCTTTATAGCGGAGAGAACCCGAAGTACTTGCCGAGGTGGAAGATTGAGATCATCCGGTGCTACGCCAGTAGGTGGAGACGGCAGAAGGAGCACTTGCTCCACGTGGTCGCCAAGAGGATTGTTGCTCTCGCCACGACTTTCCAGGCATGGATAGTCCTAGAGGATCTAAGGGACATCAAGTCTAGGATCTTAAACAAGAGCAGGAAGCTTAACCGCCGCCTCTCCCTGGCTGATTTCAGGAAGTTGCAGTTTTTGATCGAGTACAAAGCTGGGTGGATTGGTGTTCCCGTCTCCTATGTCGATCCCCGTCGCACCTCCCGTCTCTGCCCTATCTGTGGCTCCCCAATGACGGGGTTGTCCCAGAGGGAGCTCGTCTGCGAGAGGTGCGGCGTGGTTTTTGATAGGGATTTCGCCGCCTCAATAAATATTGCGTTGCGGGATGTGGCCCGTGGCGTGCGGGCCGAAACCCCAATGAGCTGGGTGCCGAGGCGGAGTGTCTCCGCCGATGGGTGCCCACGGGAGGGGATGATATGTGCGATGAAGGGTAGGTATTCCTCGCAAAACATAACTAAACTTGGGAATACCTACCCAGAGTGAAACGCAGAAAGAATAATTGGTTGCAAGGAGATAAGCTATTCTGGAGAACCAGAAATCATATTCACACCATCAGCACTAGGGATGATGCTAACAATATTCATAGGGCAGATAGATGCATCCCGGATCAAGGTGGGTATGAGTCCATATACAGGGGAGGGCCTTGGCCAAGAAATCGCAAATAAAAGCATATCAATATTTGATGATCCACTAAATGAAAAATCGTTGATGCCAACCAAAGTTGATTTCGAGGGAGTACCAACAAAACGTAGGCCCTTGGTGGACTCTGGTAAGCTTACAACAATACTAAATGACTTCTACCATGCTAAGCTATTAGATCTCGATCCCTCAGCAAATGCCGTAAGACATTCAATATGGGGTGCCAGAGACCCAGTAACCATAGAACCAACAATATCACCATGGTTCATAACATTCGGAGGAAAAGAAAAAGCTCTTGACGAAATAGTAGAAGAGGTACAAGATGGATTCTTGGTAGAGAGTGTGATGGGTGTACATCAGGCGGATCCAGCAAGCGGAAAATTCTCAGTACCAGCACTAGCAGTACGCATACAAAATGGAGAACTAAAAAATCCTGTCAGAAAAATTATGCTTAGTGGGACAATGAACGATATTCTTAGGAATATGGATGTCATAAGCAAAGAACGAGAACATACCTTCTTAGGAGAGATCGCATATACACGGACAAGAGGCATAAAAGCATCCGCGGAAAAAGCCCCACTTGGATACAGAATCAAAATGAAGATAGCTAACATCCTACTTAGACTCGGAATCATAAAATTCTAAAAGCCCAAAAAATAGAAAAGGGACCCAAGGGGTCATCCCTCCTCTTTTTTCTCTTGAGTCTCCGCATATACGAAGACTACCTCATCCCAAAAATCGGGTTTTTCAGCAAGGGTGAATAGAAGGGCATTTAGGAGTTTTTTATCTTCCTTAATAGCGTCGGCTAAAGCTGTAGGCCAGATCCCACCAAGTATTATTCCCTCACCAGTTAGTATCATTAGGAGACCATATTTTCTGCCCTCCCTGTCCACACCAAGAATAATGAAGTATTGTTCAAGTCTTAAATCGAGTTCTTCTGGTGGCGTCACGTTCTTTATGTTGCTCCAGGTATAATAATTTTCACTTGCTTTAATTTGCTCTAGCAACCTATCAAGAAACATTCTTTTTAGGACAGGTATCTCGCCAAGAATTTCTATTATATCGACGAAACCCACTTCCACATCATCAGCAGGGCCTGGTTTTTGGCCCTCAAAAGTGACAACCCACTGTCTCACCAATTTAGACCAACTCGCAAATAATATGAAAAGAATAATGAATTTGCATTTATAAAAAGATATCGAATAATAACAAAAACCAACTAGAAAATAGTAGAACCTATTTATGCTTAAAATCTATTTTATGAAAAACAGAATATATTGCTCTGAAAGGGCCTTAACTAGCTGATGAGCCTATTCTCATTCCAGCTAGCAAAACACCAAAAGCATGTGTAGTTTCTGTGTAGTTTTTCGCGGGAGCCGCTGAATATTTCTTGCCTCGCAGTGCGCTCTGCACATTCAGGAAAACACATATATTCTGTGTCGCGCTGCGTTCTGTATATTCGAAGCTTTCTCTGTTTTACTTTTGGTCATATATTATAATAATCTTGGGTTGATAAATACTCAGCTAGTATGCTGCTTAGAACTATAAAAAACTTTTCCTACTAATCGCTGTGTTGTTTTTTGTATCAGCAGTCTAATTTCTCTTCTACATACATCTGGAAATATTCTATAAAGTACAGCGAAGCGAATAGCTTCCCGAAAAACTCTTTTCACCCCAACGCCCCTAACCGCAATGGTCTCAAAGATGGGGTACAGTCCCTCAATACGAAGATTTCTAACTAATTCGTCCACTAATACCGCGTTAGGTAAATCCCTCTTGTTCAGTGCTACAATCAGAGGCACATCATAGGAATAATATTCTAAAAAGGAGTGTAGTTCTCTTATACTATGGATGTTCTCTTTCAGCGCATTAGGATCGGAATTGGCCACAAAAATGATGGAATCGACATCTTTTAAGATTCTCTTTCTAAGCGATCTGTGCCTCTCCTGTCCGGGAGCAATACAAAAATCGAGAAAAATCCACCATGCTCCAGAGGAAATTCTAGCATCCGAAAACTGTTTATAATTGGTAGCCGGATTTGTTTAAAGAGAACTTTAAGTATTGTAGCTTTACTACTTAATGCAGGACCATATAGAACAATCCTAAAAATATAATGACCATATTTGCTCTTGAAGATCATCTTCATCGCTTCTGTTTCTGTTTCTCCCTCTTTTCGATTCCTGCTAATACTTACGATATATTCCTATTGGATCACTATTTTTGGTTTTTGTCCTTCTTCTATCACAACCTTCACGGTTACTTTGTCTGCTAGTCTTAGTGCTTTTGCTTCCTCCTTACTTATGTATACGGCATACCCAGCTCCGAGTTTTGAGACTTTTCTTGTCGCTATGGAGATAACGCCTTTTTCTCCACCTAGGATCATCCTAGCTAGCTTTATTGCTTTCCTCATAATTACTCTTTGTTCTATTAGTTTCGAGAGAGTTATCATCTTCTTTATCTGCTCCAAACCTCCTTTTACCTCTTCTAGGAGGCCTCTTAATTTTGGATCCAGCTTCACTACCTGGGACATAAACGGTATTGTTTTTCCTTTTAGAGCTGTTTCTATAAGCTCAATGTTCCCCTCAATCTCGTGTAATTGCTGGAATAGTTCGGTCTCATCTTCGATCCTCATACTTATTCCTGCTTTGATGAAGAGTTCCTGAAGCTTTCTGAAGAATTCAGACACATTAAACACTTTGAGAGAACCATCGGGACTCGGGACATATGCTAAGATGGAGCCATCATGTTTCCAACTAAGAATCGGAAGATAAATGTTGTCTATTCCAAGATGCGAGAAAAACCATCCAGTTTCATCTGGAAGAGAGACATAGTTCTCCGAAAATAAACCCACTGCTCTATCTCTACTTAGAACAACCGAGAATTTTTGGCCAAAAGAATGGATTATGAACCCACCAAACAATTTTAGAGCGTCACTAGGTCTATCATAAGCAAAACTCTCATAGATTCTTATGAGAGCGCCTCTTATACGCTCAGAATCAGCATTCTTATCAACTATCAACACTGGTTTCCCATCAGAAAAACCACTACGTACCTCGGGATAATCTGCAAGGATTCTGGAAAGATAATCAAGATACCCCTTAGAGACTCCCGGAATAAAATTCTCCACAATAATATGATCGCTAGTCTCCTTAACAATAATCACATGCTCCCTATCATGGGTCAATGATATGTAGAATTCACCATTTAACTCATTATAACTCCTATTTAACAAAGTACATAATATCCGAGCAATAATATCTGGGCTCAGATTTGCCATTCTTGATCAGCTTCTAGACTGAAATAATGTTCTAGGTAGATTGCATCAAACAGTATGTTTATCTTCATAAAAAATAGCATAATACAGATCGTTAATATTAAATTAAGTATTATTCGCATAATATATTAAGCAGAATGTTTAACAAAGTTTAACTAAAATGTTTTACTCATAGTTTCATTGGTGTTCATACTGCGTCGGGACCCAACTATAAGAAGATATCTTGAGATCCTCAGAAAGGAGATGTCATTATACGGAAAGATAAGTGATGCCATAGCGATAAAGCTTATAGGTAATCTCGACTTCGTTGAGGATAAACAAGGATCATTAAGAGTAATAAGGGAATTCTTTGGAATACTATCTAGGGGAAGAAGTTGGGATTTTGCGTTTTTTGTGCCTTACACACTTAGCAATGTTTCTAGGAAGGACTGCACCACTAACCTCCTTGGTGATGTTGGTAGGGATCTTTTGATTAGGTCATTTAATAGTGTCATAGCAATTCCAGATTTCCAAGTGCAGAACTATGCGTATATGCTTATTATCAGGGCCTCATATCTGTGCGGATTAACACGTTTAGGAGACCGCTTTGTTAGTTCAATACAGATAGACGCAGAGAATCCCAAATCTTTAGAGCGTGGTATGTATGTTGCTCGGGCATTGGCCGCTAAGGATCTTGGGGAATCGGACGACTTGTTCATGTATATTAAAGAGAAGATTGATTGTGTATTTGGGAAGCTCAACCACTCTGTTCTGCTCGCAAAGCTTGCGTATCATCTTATGAAGACTTTTGGTGATTCTGAGAGTAGGAAGACTGCTAGGAGATATCTGGAGGAGAGCCTAAGGATTAAGGAGGATTATGCTGTGGACAGCATTAGGTATCTCTCTTTATCCCTACCATATATGTTTTCGGTTAACACAGCTCTAGCGTCTAGGTTTATGGATTCCCTTATGTATGCGGCGGTTCGTAGAAAGGATTGGACTGAGCACTACAAAGATTTTCTTGAGGAAAGCAAGCTTGTGGTTGAGGGCCTCGATGTTTTTATGCGTGCGGAGAAATGGATTTATCGTGTCTACGAAGAGAAACGTATATCGGAGGACGACTACTATAAGCTTATATCTGCTGCGCGTAGCTCCGTTATTTATGTGGATCCCTTCTATGCATCCAGCATAATAAAATCCGAAAAAAGCCCAGTTGTTGGTGTCTCGACAAGAAACATTTCGAATTCCATCTACATAATAAAGAAGCTTGCTCAGCTCGATATACCATTGGCATATGAACTTACATCTATTCTTATGCGCGAACTAATGAGCGAGGGGAGATACTCGGAGGCCTTAGAGGTCTGCGCTGAGCTACAGAGCTATTTCCCCTCAAAGATAGATGAGCAGTATAGCTTTGTAATAGTGCCGTATCTCAGGGGGCTTAGAAGACATCAGATAGTCGAACTACTTCCAAGCTTATCTCTCCTAAACACAGACCGTGTGAAGAGTCTTATCCGAAATCTCATTAATAGGGCTGAGAAGATAGCTAATCCTATTGAGAGGGCATCAGAGATAGTTAGCATAGCTTCTAAGATATCTAGGGGCTTTCCTAACTGGAGTAGGCAGCTACTGCTATATGCTGAGGAGCTCATAGAGGACTATGAATGGGAAGAAAAAGCAGATATCGTTGAGAGTATAGTTGAGACTCTTATTAGGATAAATGAGAGAGAGGGTTTAAGAAAATTCCAGCTTGTGATTAATCACCTCGCTGAGATAGACGCTAAGAGAGCAACTAGGATGATCGAGAGGCTAATGCAACTAATGCGGAGCTCCGAGACAAAAACAATAGCAAAACAGCTTCTGCAGTATGCTATAGAAAAGAAGAAGAGCATTGATGAGGACTGACTAGAGAGAACTATGGATATCTTAGAACAAGAACTTTTGTTTTCTCTGGTAAATCCTCTGGTATCTCCCATTCATTACTATCTACTCTTATTACTTCTCCTCGCCACCCCCCTAGAAAATCATCGAGTGTATGAAGCCTACCAAAGATCTTTGGATTTAGTTTTTCGTGCTTATAATGCATAGGAACCACAATCCTTGGGTTAAGCTGTTCTATTACCTTCATGGCTTCGTCTGGCCCTATTGTATATACACCCCCTACGGGTATAAGCAAAATATCAGGCCGGCCGAAACTAAGTATCTCCTTCACCTGCTCTTCACTCAGAACATGGCCTAGATCCCCTAGGTGAACAAATATTTTGCCACCATACCTAACAATATACACAGTATTCCTTCCTCTAAGAGTACCGCCTTTGGGGTCATGTGCTGTTTCTACACCCTTAATCTTAGCGGAGCCAATCTCCTTATCACCCTTATACCCTATAAGACATGACCTGGCAACGCTACAGTTGTTATGGTCAAAATGGTCGTGGGAACATAGGGCTAGATCGGCACTTATATCTAACCTTAAGTCGCCTGTCCCGCTACCATATGGATCAAAGACAATAGATTTTGGCTCCTCCTCTCCTACGATCTCGAAGCAAGAATGTCCATGATATATCAGTTTCATAAAAAGCACCTATGATACTACTCACAAACATAAAATAATCTATATAATAGAAATTCAGGGAATCTTACAGATGATAGTGGTCGTCCAGATGGAGGAACTCAAAAGGTATATCCTAGCGGCGATGGATAATCTTAGAAAGCTATCTCCCTCAGAGAAAAAACTTATGTTGGCTTTCCTAGAAAACAAAGCTATCTTGGCTAGACAGATACTTGCGGTTTCTCAGAGCTACGGGCTCTCTGGGCTGGAAACAATAAAATCACTTATATCACTCGTAAAAAAGGATCTTGTTTTCCCACGGTTCTTCTTCCCATCGGACATAGATAAACTATTCATAATGACACCGTTTCCGAATAAGTTCCTCAGTTTCGATGAAATTGTAGATCTATCTCGTATTCCTAGAAACCTAAGGGAAAAACTCCTTGTAGTTCTCAACGATCTAAGAAGAACGTGGAATAGCACCATAGCGGATCTAGGCATATTCGGTGGCTACTCTCAAGTAGCCCTAAGAAGTCCTTGGAGAATCATAGGAAAATACTATCAGAGCGCAAAGAGGGAGGGAATAATCGAATATATAACCAAGCTGATCGAGCAGAGAGTCCCAGGGGAAGAAGAGACAAGTTACCATAGGAGATTTCTGCCTCATGCACTACTTGGCTTATGGACAGCGTTTTTCGCCTCAAAAATAAGGAAGGAGGATATAGTCTCCGATGTGTACCCAGCAATAATGATCAGAGTGGAAAAACGCATAGAAGCATTATCACCAACAAGACTAGGAAACGTGATCAATCATATCGAGGGCATCCTATCTTTCATCGCAACATCAATAAACGAACTTTTCCTAGTGGGTATAGAGATCTCAAGAACTGAGGCATCCTCAATACTAAACAGCACAAAAAACATAGGAGAAAGCCTTAAAACAAGAGGACTACTATCCGAAAACATAAAGAACCTACTAGCTAGAATAGAAGAAGCACTAAAAATATACCTATAGCAAAACCAACACACTAAGATCCCAACTCAGGATAAATAAGCGTAGAATCCTAATGACATTGTTTGCTCTCCTCATTTCTGGTTTCTTGATGAGCTCCACTAAGATATGAATATCTAATTCAATATTATATTTAGAATGTCTTCAAGAATTTTTTGGTAATCTTATTTGTTGAGAGTAAAAATAGGAGATATGGTACTGGCATTACTATAAATTGTGGCCTCTTCTCAAGTTCACCTTCTGTTGTTAGTATTTTTATTGCTCTCCTTGGTCTAACTAGCGCTTCCGCCGTTGTAAGGCTTCTAATAAACTTCTTCCGCTTTTTGCTTTCCACCATCGGAGCTATATCTCCCTTTATGGCAATGAAATCAATTTCCTTATCATTTTTTCTGAAGTAGAAGATACTATCCAGAATCTCTTCCTCTAGGGTGCTTCCATACACCCAATAAATTAGGTGTCTTAGAACCAATGCCTCCAGGAGTCGCCTTCTTCCCTGCGGGTCATAAACCCACTTCCGCCACATTCTGCTTATCGATGTCGTTCCATAGAACCAATAGTGCAATGCATAGATGATGAAGGGGTCTATGAAGACTATCTTCTTATCCTTTTTTAGGTCTGGAACTAAGAATCTTTCCTCCGTTTTTTGGTGGATATAAGTATTCCATAAGAAATAATGCCCTGATCCTCTCGGCGTGCGAACTTACTGAAACATGTGAGAATTCTATTTCACTTGCGATTGCTCGCCAACTTATCGTTCCTGGGAATATAGCAAGCATCTTTCTGAGGATCTGTATTGCTAATTCTAAGCTAAGGCCACCCTTGGTGATGTCTTGTCTAATATAGTTCACGAATTCGCGGATGATATGGAACCTCACATGCTCTAATTTTAACAATGAATCTTGTGCTTGAGGGAAGCCTCCCGCTTTGATGTAGTTCTCATAGTGATGCTTTACGGCCTTATGATGACGCCACTTGACTAAGGATTCATCATAGGCTTTAACAAATGGATCCGTATCTATTGCTTCAGAGTTCTCCCACCAGGATTCTGTTCGATAATTATTTCCATAGACATTTATATCACTGGTAAGTATTAATTACCAATACTATTTATATTGGTGGACAATAAAAATTGAAAAGTTGATGCATTTTTTCGATAGGTGTTCTCAAAAAATCTAAATCATGAAACCATATGCAGATAAGTCCTTCAACAAGGAAAACTTAGATATACTAGGCATATATTTCCATAGCTTCTGGATTAAAGTGGAGTATGAATCTTATGGGAAATCCTTATTTGTATTGTTGCGCCGATGACCTTCTTCTTGAGCTATAACTCGCTACCAAAATTATACGCTTTTTTAACATGCAGAATCGTCGGAGGAAGAAAGAAGAGCCAAGGAGATAATCACCATCGTAAGGCCAACAGCAAAAACAGGGAATACCCAAAATTGGCTAACGAAACCGATTTTAGGATGCTAAGTAGTACAAAATTATGAAAGTATGTCTTAAGCGAAGAGACTGCTACTTGAAAAATGCAAGAAACTATTCACAGGGATGGGGGAACATTGGAAGCGTATTCTATGCACTCCTATGTATCACCCCCCTTTTAATATGCATATCGTATTAGTTATCATGCAATGATCTAATCAAAGCTAATACTTGGGTTCTGCTTATGATGACAATAAGAGATATAAGAAATCTAAGTTTCATCTTCATTTCTATGTTCATCTTTGGCTATCCTATATGGATCCAACACATATATATGCTCACTGTGGGATTCGCCCTCATCCACGAAGCTGGAATCGAAATATCATTTGTGGCTCTCTCATATAACCCTCTATTTGCACTGAGTATTATCATTGTTTTCTTCTTCGGTATAGGCCTCTACAAGTTTGGGATCGAACTCAGCGAGAATACTCTTCGGGTGGGAGGAATATTTCTAAGCATCTCTCAGCTCTCATTTTTCTTCCTAATACAGATAGCAACAAGGATTAAAATAACAATACTTCTTCCAATATACATTGCCAATATACTCGTGCTCATACTTGGATCCCTATCAGTGATATTGATAATGAGCGGACTAGCAAACCTCTACGAATTGTCTAGGAGACCTGAGTTTATTGTTGCGGCAATAATATACTATCTCCTTCCTATGATAGCACTACCTATGGCTGGTATCGGAATACTTAGAAGCATAAAAATCGCTAAGAATATTCCTGAAGACAAACTAAAAATTATAAAGGAGAAAGCAAAAAAAGTAATATCATGGAAATATTTATTCTTAATGAACCTTCAAAGAGAAATAGGCCTCCCACCACTAATCATCTGGATAGCTATGAAATCCTAAGAGAAAACGAAATAACAATTTTTCAAAATTTAGCGGAGAAAACATTAAACTCTATGTAGCATGCCTTCCGAAGTTCTACTTTGAAGGCTTGAGATTTATTATTGAAAAAACTCTGTAATTATTAGTATTGCTATTGCTATGAGCATTATCGCAACTGATGCTGGCATCAGTAATGATATGTTGATTACGGCGATCAACGCTAGGATAAATCCGACGATCCCCTCGCCACCCATTATCCCAGATACCGCAAGTATTCCGCTTCTTTCCGTCCTCTTTCCTTTTCTGCTCAGTAGTATTCTTATTGCTCCACCAACAGCTATTAGTATCGCTAGAGAGAAACCTAGGAAGACGCCAACACCGAATGCTATTGTGCTTAGTGGAGGTCTCTTCATACCCTTTCTCTCTAATATCGCCATTATGGTCTCTATGAGCAAACCTATTAGTATTCCCCCAACAAAGAACTCAGGATATATTTCTCCCGCAAGTGCTAGAGCAACAAGCTTTGATTGGGCCGCTGTTGGGTATTCTAGGGATAGAACCTCTGGATGTGCCCTAAGGATGACTACTAGTGCTAGGGGAGCAACAATGCCACCAACAATGGAAGCTACCATATCTCCATACGTTATGTCAATCGGTCTTGTACCGATAACCTTAGCACTTTTGAAATCATGTCCTATATCCCCCGCTAGAGCAGAAGCTATGGAGACAAAAGCTGTCAATAAGATTGCTTGATTCAGATCCATGGTCACGCCTATAAATGCAAGGAAATACATAGCGAATAGCCCTACGAATAATCCAAACTGCTCCAGAGGATCAATATTTGTTTCTCCTGTGGTTTTTCCTGCTACTGAGCTCATTATCCAGGCTCCT
>Ga0190308_1000644_pt1 | contig 10782 bp, 4 predicted proteins | sample 48700756_MG_FD_165050 | JGI IMG/M metagenome (GOLD analysis project Ga0190308, IMG submission 165050) | Hydrothermal vent sediment bacterial communities from Southern Trench, Guaymas Basin, Mexico - 4870-07-5-6_MG | ecosystem: Environmental > Aquatic > Marine > Hydrothermal vents > Sediment ...
TTACAAGGGAGCAGATCTTAATCTGGACGGTATAGGCGACGAAGCATACAATGATCTCGATAATTATCCATTGATGGGGACTTTCTATTTCATTGAGACTGAATCTCAGTACGGCTTCGAGGTCATTTCTAATTTAACAATTGTAGACTTTACCTATAACACCGCCCTAAGAGAGTTAAGAATAAATACAGAGGGGTTAAACGGATCTGTCGGATTTTGTAGAATAAGTATACCATATGCATTAATTTCCCCTCCCTATCGCATTTTAATCGACGGCGGACAAGCATCCATTCATTACATCAATTACAGTGTATATTCTAATAGTACACATCAATGGATTTACTTCGATTATTATATATATTCAACACAGCACGAGATAGTAATTATTCCAGAAGGCCTGTTGCACATTATACTCCCAACGATTATTATTGTAATAGTAACCGCTGTATTCCTTAAGAAGCCCTATCTTAATCTTAAACTAAAATCCAAATAAAGCCTTCTATAAAAAAGAAAGCGGAAGTTATCGTTCTTTTTTGACTTTTAGGTAATATACCGCAGCAACTATAACTACTATTGCTATTATTATTCCAATTATCAGGTAGACTGAAGGGATACCTCCGGCCTCCTCTGATACAGCTCTCCGTATGTAAATCGTTAGAATTGTCTGGTACGGTCTTGTTAGTTTTCTATCTGGATACATATAAGTTAGACCATGACTATCCGTTATAGTGAGTTTGATCTTATAGTAGTCGTAATATTCATTTATAGTGAAGTTCATGACAGGACCTTCGGTATATGTGTAAACTAAGTTTTGTGGCTTAACATCTCCTTTGTAAACTTTCCATTCCCATAGCCAATCTTGAATAGTTTCACCTGGTGTGTTGGACTGGCTTGATGTGGCGTTAAAAGTCACAGTATCACCTACTTCGACCGTTAGTCTTCCTTCTTCTATAACTGAAGTGGGGGCTGTTACAGTTACATTAAGGGTTGGAGGAATTACTACAGTTATTATCTCTTCATATGTATTGTTGGTTGTATCATTTTCAAATGGAACTTCACTGACTTGAATGTCTATAGTATAATCCCCTGCGAGCCCCGTCGTGTTCCATAAATATTCCAAAAGACATTTTTCCGCCGGAGCTAAATACGAAATGTTGTAGGTTTTGGTTTCAAGATAATCTTGACCGGTTATCGCTAGTGTGACGTTAATATCTTCTTCAGGTATTGTTCCGTTGTTTAAGACTGCAAAAGTTAGGTTTACGAATTCACAAGATATAGCAGGAGGCGGGAATTTATTATCGATTTTTGCTTCAAAATCGGATATCGTTACGTCTCGGTATAATGCAGACATCACCTTTATACATCCGCTGCTTAACAACCTATTATTGTCGAGACTAATTTCATCGGATAAAGCAGTAATGTTCGCCATTATGTAAAAAGTTGACTCTAGATTTCCATCTAGCATTCCTATAGTGTTCCATGTGAAAGTTACTGTTTTATTTGCTATTTCCAGTCTTTCCTCCGCATGATTATATGATGCGGCTTCTAATGTTACATTTTTTTTGGCTATCAATTCCCATTGAACGTCAGCCAGGTTTTCCCTATCTGTAATCACCGTCTTATTGTAATAAAGTTCTATTGTAACGTATTCTGCTAAACCAGCGTAATTACTTATCTCTACATTAACAGAGGCATTATAGCCCTGAGTGACGGTTGGCGTCAATATGCCTATTTCATTTACAGCGACATCTCTTCCTACAATTGCAGCTGTAACTACGTTGGGAATTGGTACAGCATTAGGGTCCAGCAGCCTCACACACTTTAGCTCTTTATAATCGTGAATCATCAGATTTGTAAAGTGTAATACTGTAACCTCTTTCTTCAAAATCTTAAATTTCATAGTAAACACTGTACCATTTCCATTGAACGGCTCTGCGGCACCCATTGAACTGTATGCACATCTGTATGTCCCCGCATCCTTATCTACTTTGTCCATTTGAGAATAAACGGGTTCATGGAGAACCCCGCCTGGATGGGTTTCCACAGGGACCATTACGGTGTGAGAGACATACTCCAAGATTGATGGGTCCCACACTAATGTTATGTCAAATCCATAAAGGTTTCCAAGTGGAAAGTTCTGGTCGCCAATGGTCTTGCTGCCGTTTAAGTTGGCTACTACTACATTAACTGTAAATGTATCGTTTACATCCAATCCGATTACTGCCGGCGGATCAATGTAAACTTCCGGAAGTACCTCGGAGAATGCTTGTTGAGCTACTGCTAGCATAGTTGAATGTTCTACGACTCTTACGACGCTTACAATAGACATTATTACGATCAACAAAGCCAATAAGTATTTTAAAGACAATTTTTTCACCTCATCTTAAGTATTGTTTTAGTTTTCTCTCACAGAGATATAAGCTTTATCTTAAATGGACGCTTCTTTTCTTTTGGATTTTAAGTTAAAAATTGTAATCTATTAATGCTTCTTACCTGCTTCAATAGGTCCGAATTGCAAAAAAGAGGGGAAGAATTGGAATCACTTACAGAATTTTTTTCCTTTTCAGACATACTGCAGTGAATGTAAACACTAGAAGCATTAGTATGCCAATAGCAATGTTAGCAAATTCAGGAATTACATGATAGGTGTAGTAATTGATTGTCGGCGACACTGCTTTGTTTCCAGCATTATCATAGGCCTCTATGTAGTATTCTATTGTTGTACAATAGTTATAGGCAGGTATAGTCGCATTGTATATGTCGCCCTCTAAGTTATCCATAGGAATGGCATTCCATTCTCCTCCGTTGACACGGTACCAAAGGGTTACATTTTTAATTCCAGAGATATCGGTAACTGTTGCATTCACGTAGACTTTATCTGTTGGTTGTACATTCTCTGGTGGAGGAACTTGCGTGACGCTCTCAATGATAGGAGGAGTCTCATCGGCTAACTTATAAGTTGCTGGTTCTGTTGTGTGTGGTATAACTGGTGAAGAGTCTTCGCCGTGCCATGGGCACATGGGTCTTTCTGGGTGTGGGACTCCTGCTATTTTTACGTCGGGTTCCATTCCGAAGAAGGCGTGGGTTGGATCTCTATCGCAGATGACACTAAATTGTCTGATTCTCATGTCTGTTGCTATGTCGTTTATTTCGTAGAGTCCCCTGTCACCCGTGTCGATGTATTCTAGGACGAGTTGGTCGCCGGCGGTTAGGTCTCCGCTTGTGTCTAGATCAAACCAGTCAATTACGCGGTAGTCGGAGCGCCAGCTTACAGGATAGACTTCAGTATAGTTTGCGCCAATTGGGTTGGTCAGGCTGGCGAGGAAGTCGTCGTAGGTGCCGTCAAACTCGATGTAGCGGAGTGGGTCGGGTTCAACAGTCTTGTAGAAGACTTCTAGGGTTGAGACTGCCCAGTATCCTATTCTTAGGGTGTCGCCATTGTCTAGGCCGGGAACTGGATTTAGATACCACCAGACCTCTCCTGGCCATGCGTTGTAGTCTACTCCGTCGGTTAGGTTCCATGTGTGGGTTTCGTTGTGGGCCTCTATAAAGACTACTCCTGCTACACCTGGCATGTATGTGAATCCGTTCCATGCGTCTAGGTAGACGTCTACGCCTATTGTTCTGGTTTCTTCTATGTAGCTGTCTAAGCATACTGTAATGTTTACTACTGGTTCGCCTGGATATTCTACATATTCGTCAGTTGTTAGGTAGCGTTCTGTTCCGTTGGCCATTGTTACATATATTGAGAATATTCCTAGGTTGGGTCCGCTTAGTGAAAGGTTTCCTGGAGTTGGGAATGCGTCTAGGGTTTCTGTTCTGTTTAGTTCGAGTTGGGTTATGTTTAGTGTTCCTGCTAGTTCGTCCATTAGGTATGGTAGTTGTTTTCCTTCCCAGTCTGTTATGTAGAGTTTGTCGCCTAGGCTGAGTTTTCCGTCTGCGTCTTGGTCTATCCATGTGTTTAGGGTCATTGGGTTGCCGTATGGCCAGAAGGTTATCCAGTTGGTGCCTTCTGGGGCTGTTAGGTCTATTAGGCCTTGGAGTGAGTGGATGTTGTAGCTGGCTGTGTACCATCTTGGGTTATAAAGCCAAATAGGCGCCGAGGGTGGAGGATACACTTCGGATTCAAACTTTTCTTTGAAGGTTACTGTGAATAGGCGGCCTTTTCCGTTGGCTGGGGTGTGTGGTTCTCCGTATCCGAAGAATGCTACGCGTACTGTTCCGGTTGTGTTGTCTATTTCTTCTTTTACTATCATCATTTGGTTTTGGGGCCAGAAGCTTGCGAACCATCCGTCTGGGTCTATTGTGACGTCTACTGCTTCTAGTAGGGTTGTGTTGAAGTTTAGGACTATGTCGAATCCTCCTGGGTCCCAGAATGGGTCTAGGTCTGTTCCGCCTTCACCCATTAGCCATACGTCTACGGTGAATTCTTCTCCGGCTCCTTTTCCGCTGATTGTTTCTGGTGTGACTTTTAGGAGTGGGAGTGGTGGGTATTCGAATTTTCTTGCGTATAGCATTACTGTTCCGTCATGGGGGGTGACTGGGATTTCGGCCGCTTCGGGGTCTGTGAATTTGTAGTAGGTTATTGCTATTGTTAGGTTTAGGTGGTTGGCTGGGGAGATTTCGTAGTCGTATGGCTGGTTTATTACCATGAATTTCATTATGAAGAGGGTTCCGCTTCCATTGAATCCGGGCGTCTCTCCCATCTGGGAGACGGCCAGCGCGTATGTTCCGTTAATTGGATCAACCTCATCTTTTATGGTCAACAGGGTTCCCCTGAGGGTTCCTGGGTAGGGTGATGGCGGTATGGGGTCTGGAAAGTCTTCTATGGGCATTGTTACTGTGTGTTCGATGTATTGTAGGTAGGTTGGGTCCCATGCGATTCTAACGTCAAGTCCGTAAAGATTCACAATATTTTCAATAACCACAGCAATGGTGAAGTTTTCTCGAGTAATGTCCACTCCTGTAGCGTTGCCTTTAACAACGGTCTCAGGAATGATACTTAAGTCAGCACTTTCGGGGGCAGCTGATATTCTGATATCCATAGCTATTAAAGTAAGAGAAGCCATTAGAATCACTAAGACTATGTTAGCAAATAACTTGAGATTTTTCTTCATTTTAACACCACGGTTTTAGATTATTCTAAGCCTTTGATATTTGAATCTTACTATGTCTCAATTTAGACTCGGATAAAATTTTGAAACACATATTTGTGATTACATATAAAAGTGGGAAATTTAATGGCAACTTTGACCATATTTCGAGGCAATTGTAACAAGGTCTGCTATATCGATCATACCGTAGGGTGCTGCAACATCAGCGTCAGGGTTCCAGTTAGGATCTGCTTCCGTGGAGTCGTAGATAGAAGCTGCAAGAATTATATCACTGATGTCGATTATTCCGTCACCATTTATGTCCCCTAGCATCTTAATCTTCACTATTCTTCCTTCAAACCTATTATTGGATAGGTCAATCTCGTATGGAACCGCGCTGACTTCAGCGCTTATCACATATTTTTGACATGGATTTAAAAGTGACGTGTCCCAAAGAAATGTTACTGTAATGCATTTTTTGGGAGCCAACTCTGTCACATTTATTGTCCCTATCACTGATTCATTGTAATAAGCGGTAACTGTAAAGCTTTCAGAAACATCTCCGAGATTATGGACTGTGACATTGATTTGAACCGGACGTCCAACATAAGTTGCATTCCTTGAGGGGATAACGTCGATTATGGCTATATCTCTAATTAAAGTGCAAAAGTATCCGTCGCTGACTTCATGAACGATGTTCTTTCCTTCTGAATTCATTAGACAAGAATTCGTAATGGCAAGCGATGTGCATCCGAAAGTATCAATCATAAAGTAGATGTTTGCAATGGACGTTGGAGAAATTACTGATATAGGCTCAGCTGGAGGCTTGTATGTTACGTTTATCCAGACATTACCAGTTTCTTCATCCCAATTAACTTCGGGTATAAAGTTGTATTGACCGTTGAGCGGGGGAATAAATACTCCTACACAAGTTAAAACAGAAGCATCATATGAAAGGTTAAAGTGATAACTGTAGAGGTCCATAGCATCATCAACCATTATTGAAATATTAAAGACCGATCCTGGCTTGAATTGGGGGCTGATAAGCGTTTCCGGATATACAAAGATTTTTGCCTTTAGTATATTGTTGAAGTAGCCATCTTGTGGTTCTAGGAACTCTATCGGTTCTGAAGCGGAATTTAATAAAGTAACGTTGAACACATCAAGTACACTTTCTCCAATTCCTGTTACATGGAAGGTTATATACGCCAAAGTAGCGGAACCCTCTATAGACGGAGAGGGGGGAGTTAACCAACCAGCAGTCCGTAGTAAACCTTCGCTTTCAAAAATTTCAGTTTGGATGTTAGGATTGAATGTTTCATTCACGTATATGCTAGTTACATCTAATATTGTAGTATTGTAGCTCATCCATAATTCGAAGTGGTATAGATCTACTATATCGCTAACTTTTATACTTATTGAAAAATTCTTGCATACTTGAAGCGTTGAGTCTATAATTTTTTGCGGAGACACGTAGATTTTCGCAGGCGGCGGAGGAGGTGGAACATAATTTTGGAAATATCCGTTTTGGACGTCAATGTCTAAAGGTACTGCCTCTTCATCAACGAATTTGTAGTATGTAAATTTGATCTCACAATTTCCAAGGCCTACAACGTGAAATGTCATGTTAAATATTGTTCCGCTCCCGTTGAACGTCGGTGTATCTCCCATCTGAGAGTAAGCACACTCGTAAATTCCCGCGGTCTTATCTACTTTGTCCTTGACAGGAAGAACAGGTTTATGGAGAACCCCGCCTGGATGGGTTTCCACAGGGACCATTACGGTGTGAGAGACATACTCCAAGATTGATGGATCCCAGCTTAGCTTCAAATCGAAGCCGTATAAATCCGTAATATTTGCAATTTTTACCTCTATCGTAAAGTTTTGGCATGGTTCTAGATCTAGCACTGTAGGAGGATCTACGTATAGGAGTGGTTTTTCGACATTTTCAGCTGGTGTAGGTATCATACAAATGCTCAGTAGGAATATTGTTAGAAATACAATCATGCTAGCCTTCTTTCTTATCATTTTTTTCCCTTCTCCCTACTTTACAAACATTTTGGGGGATAATTTAAATATTTTGAATCAACTAATGAAGTTTAGTAGGTCATGTCATATCTTGATGCAACTATCACGATATCACTTATGTCGATGAGTCCATCTGGCATAAGATCTGTCTGTGGATCCCAGTTTGGCGAATCCTCTGTCAAATCATATGCTCTTGCAACTTTCACTACATCTGAGATTTCTATGCACCTGTCGAATATCACGTCGCCTAGTAGTTTAATTCTTACCATGCCATAGGTTAATTGATTGTCACTTGCATTAGATTCCCCGGGTATCAGGGAGGCTTTAACCCACACCGTATAATTTGACAGAGGGGTTAGCTCTTCGGTGTTCCATACTATCGTAACTTTCTTTTCTTGGAAAGGCTCTAGGTCAGTAATGGTTACTGTATCAATTATTGATTCGTTGCAATATGCTGTTAAATTGAAAGTTTCACTATATGTTCCCTTATTTTTTACGATAACTTCTATTTTAGCCAACCAATCATTATAGACTTCATCAAGACACTCTATTTTTAGGACAGCTATGTCATGTACGATTGTGACAGTTACTATTTTGGTTTCTACATCCCAGAAACCCTCTGAATCTGTTACATTTAGGGTTACAGTATAGTTGCCTTGCTGCGAATAGCTATGCGTAACTATTTTTCCGGTGGCTTGCATTCCGTCACCGAAATCCCACTCGTAACTTGTTATTGTGTCTCCGTATCCTTCGGGAGAAGAGTATGAAGCATCAAATGTGATTGTTTGGCCTGGGCTAGCTATTGGGGGAGAGAATACGAAGGATGCACGAGGCTGAGCTTCGACGTCCTCGACTTGAAATGTTGTTATAGTATGGCTTCTCCAGCCATTATACCATGCGCATACTTCTACAATGTATATGCCGGGTAATGGTTCACATGACAAAGTAAATTGGGTTTGGTAGCTCCCGTTTTGAAGTGGCTGCTCCGGCGGTGGGGTTGGTGGGGGTTCTTCATATTGCGACTCTATTATAGTGAAGTTTGCCATTTTCTCTGGACAGTACGGGTATCCATCATTTTCTGGATATTCTGTATAGATGTTGAAGTATACGAAGGCCGTTCCTGTCGATACCCAATAGTCTATCCATATAGCTGGCATGTATGTAGCTGTTTCACCTGGATCTATCGTTATCTTGGATTCGGCAACTCCTATAGGTGTAAAGTCATTGTCAAAAACTGTAATTGTCATCAGAACTTCTTGCGAGACTACTTCATGGTTTTCTGCTGTCATTTTAAAGTAGGCCCATTTTCCTCTTTCAAATTTTGTTTTTGGGTTGCCTGTTTCGTCACATGGGTAGGCAGAAATTATTTCTACGCCCCAGCGCCGGGAGGGTATTGAGCCAACTGGTATTGTTCTGAAGAGGATATTATTATCTGATGGATCTTTGATTTGAATGCTTACAAACCCTTCGGTAACGTTTTGGCCGTTATAGGTAACATTACCATAGATTTTGACTGTTTCTCTTAATATGTACGTTATTTTGTCCGTCCTAGCTGTTACTTCAAGTCCTGAACTTGAAGAAGCCGGAATTACAGTTGTTATTGGTAAGGTTATTATTACAGTAAGTAGCATCAATGGATAAACTTTCGAATTTAGCATGATTCCCCCTAATAAATTGGAGATTATGTATCCTATAAGTGTTCTGTAATAAAATTCTATTAAATTAAACCTAATTGTTCAGCTTACTAAACAAAGAAAGGGGGGAGTTTATTGCGGTTAGGCGGCTTCTATACCTACTTTAATCGAGGCTATTGGAGAGTAGGCTACTCCTCCTTTTTGTGGGAAGTCGGAGAGGGCTGCTACGTAGATTGTGGCTTCCCCTGCCCTTGCGAATTTGGGTATCTTTATATGTACTGTGAAGGAGCCGTTCTTGTATGTGCAGTATTCTGCACCGCCTATTGTGAGTTGCCAGACGGTGTAGCCGAATGGCACTCCTGTTTGGTCAACAGCCGTAATCGTGAATGTTACATTGTAGTTTTGCATTGCGTAGCTTCCGTATTCAACTGTTATTTCTATGGTTTCTCCGTGTTTATAGGATTCCTTGTCAGTTATTACTTTCCATATGTGGACGAGGTAGTCATATTTGAACGTTAGAGTGTCACTAATTATTTCGCCTGCCACGTCTACTGTGGCGATGACGGTCCATTCACCTAGGTAGTATTCTGGATTGTCACATGTCCATGGGAGTCTGAATTGTACGTGTGCAATACCGTCCTTGTCTGTTCTGCCGATTAGTATCGCCCATGTTGTTCCGTGGTTGTCTATTATTTGGAATGTAACGTCCTTGTTTTGTTCTGGCCAGAAGTTGTATGTTACAGAGGCATAAAGTTCAACTTTTTGTTGCGGCCAGAACATGTCGCTTGGCTCATTGGGGCCTTGTCCACCGTAGGGATCTTCGTACTGCGTGTATAGGTCTATCCATGCTCCTGGAGGCTTGAAGAATGCTGTAAAGGTTGCTGGTTCTGTTACGTGCGGCAGAAGCGGTGAAGAGTCTTCGCCGTGCCATGGGCACATGGGTCTTTCTGGGTGTGGGACTCCTGCTATTTTTACGTCGGGTTCCATTCCGAAGAAGGCGTGGGTTGGATCTCTATCGCAGATGACACCAAATTGTTTGACTCTCATGTCTGTTGCTATGTCGTTTATTTCGTAGATTCCTATGTCTCCTGTGTCGATGTATTCTAGGACGAGTTGGTCGCCGATGGTTAGGTCTCCGCTTGTGTCTAGATCAAACCAGTCGACTACGCGGTAGGGTGACCGCCAGCTCATCGGATAAACTTCAGTGTAGTTTGTGTTGATTGGGTTGGTCAAGCTAGCGAGGAATTCCTCATAGGTGCCGTCAAACTCAATGTAGCGTTCTGGGTCAGGCTCAACACTCTTGTAGAAGACTGTTAACCATGCAATGCCGGAGTAGTTAACCCAAACCTCGGTGCCGCGTGGGAAGACGCACGGTGGATAGTAGTCTTCAATATATCCGTTTTCGTAGAGCCAGTTTAGGAAGCTTCCGAAGAACCACCAGTAATCTGGTTCAGCATAATCCCTAGGGTCAGTGACGTTAAGGCATGGTGGAAAGTCATAATACTCCCAGAAGTAAGCTAAATCTCTTTCTGTTCCGTTGGGGAATCTAACATGAACATTTTCTATATATTCATAGAAGTTTTGTAGGCCCGCGAAAGAGTCTGAAGTCAGGTTTACACCTACCACATAATACTCATTGTATACCATGGATGAAAGGTCTACATTGATGAATATTACATCCTCGCCTGTCCAGACTTGATATTCATCCGGATTCAGATATCTGCTGGTGCCGTTAGCGAATTCACAGTAAACCCAATATGTTTCTAGGTTGGGCCCAGTCAATGATAAATTGCCAAAGTATGGATAGTCTGCTAGACCAACAGCATTATTGCGTGCATAACTGCTGTTTGTTGGATATGCAAGCACTACGTCTGTTCGGTTTATCTCCAACTGGGTTACTTTTAGTGTTCCTGCTAGTTCGTCCATTAGGTATGGTAGTTGTTTTCCTTCCCAGTCTGTTATGTAGAGTTTGTCGCCTAGGCTGAGTTTTCCGTCTGCGTCTTGGTCTATCCATGTGTTTAGGGTCA
>Ga0190308_1000645_pt1 | contig 10782 bp, 17 predicted proteins | sample 48700756_MG_FD_165050 | JGI IMG/M metagenome (GOLD analysis project Ga0190308, IMG submission 165050) | Hydrothermal vent sediment bacterial communities from Southern Trench, Guaymas Basin, Mexico - 4870-07-5-6_MG | ecosystem: Environmental > Aquatic > Marine > Hydrothermal vents > Sediment ...
TGTATTATTGCGTCCTTGATTTCGTCTGGTACTGTTGGGTCAAGCAATATCTCTTTTTCGTCTTCTGATAGTTGGGCTTCATACTCCTTCACTATTCTCTCCCACTTGGTTTTTCGGGCCATATACTCATCCACCTCCCTAATAAACAATCTGACAAGCTCCCTCCAATTATAATCTGCCTCTTCGAACTTCTTAGGGAGAAGACCGTCATACCAATAATACAGCTCGAATGCTCCCCGTGGAGCTATCTCTTGTGCCACAATAGCATTAGCAACCTCTTGTGCGAAGTCCCCAAGCTCCTCGGAGGCAATATCAAGGAACCTGTTGGCATACTCAACCCTAACGCTCTCCTTAAGTCCCGCAACATATGTAGGATCATAGTCTACTAGTCCCCCATACTCAGGCTCAAGTGTTTCTATTGGGAGACCCGCTCCTCTCAATACATGGTCGGGCAGTCCTAGGAGCTCCTTGAATATGTAGTTTAGATTTTCTTCGTACTCCAAATTACAATCGACGTGGTCTAGAAGAGCATCTATATCTTGTAGTTGTGACGGTATGTCTTGTCCTATTGTATGTAGATAACTCACTACCTTTGTAGCCCACCGCCTTATGTGGCGCTTCATTAGGTGGCATGGCATACGCATAGTTAGCCTCCTCCTAGGACTAACTACTTATCTACAACATGCAAAATTTTGTTCAGATTTTGCACATAGTAGACATAAAGCATAGATACTCAGACCCTCCACGGGGAGCCGTAGTTTGGGAGTCTTACCCACCTCGGAGAGGTGGGGTATAGTCCCCCCCATACCCACATCGTATACCCTGATATTCATGGGTATGTATGACACATATTACATGTCTTACGCCTAGCATGTAGTTATAGCTTAATAGCTGTGTATAGCACACTTAGAATAGATAGTACTTGGACTATATGGTGAATATGTATGGTAGTTAGGACAAAACAAGAGCTAGATGAGAGAATATCACAAGGTTGGGGTCTTACGATCAAAAGAGGTAGGTTCTATGTTCAGCGCCGGATGCCTGGTGGCCGTGTAGTAGCTGAGATCGTTGCTAAGAACCTAAATGATTATGCTGCGCAACTATATCAAGAGATCCGAGGAAAGAAACCTGATAGTGTGGATGATATAGACACAAAGGAGGAGAAACGAGAGGACAAGAAGACCGAGGAGAAAGCTGAGAAGATCGAGAGAGATATCGACAAAGAGCTACGTAAGAAGACCAAGCAAAGTGTTGTTAAGCACCTAGCCAAGACCCTAGATAAGAGGACCCAATACCTAATTGAGTGGGGGCTATGGGTAGAGGCCAACATCTTGCCTAGGGCTGAGGGAGACACTTGGGAGCAAAAGGCCAAGAACACATTGGTGTTGTTGGACAAGATAAAGGATAGTGTTGGTAAGATGTTGGTGCTTGCCGATGAGAACGAAAAGCTGAAGAAGGAGAATAAGGCCCTTAGGGATATGCTCAAAATCCTAATGGATAGGCTGAACACAGTGAATATCCTCAAGGAGGCGCTGAATAGAGCTATAATCAACAATGCTAGTATGGAGGTTGTGCAAGCACTGATAAATGCTATTGCTATGCATAAGGTTAATATCAATAGGACGGAGGTTAGTGGGCTATGGTCAAGCTAGACGCAGTTATGAGGGAGGCGATAATTAAGAAGTATGCTGAGCTTACGGGCCGAACAATTGAGGAGGCCCGTGCCATATTGGAGCCACTATTCGAGGACGAAAACAATGAGCTCGTAGAACTACTATACAAGATAACCCAAATCGTTGGAAGCGAATCTGGGATATCAAAAGATGTTGCTGAGGCCGTCAAAGCAAATATGCTATTACAATTACAACAAAGAGCAACAACTAAGCCCAACCTACTAGACAAGATCCAAGAGTACTCTCTTGTCTTGCAGATGATGGATAAGTTGTTGGGCACTAAGAAGGAAGAGCCAAAAGTTGATCCATACATTCGGGTTATGGAGGAGAGAATGCAAAACCTAGAGAATACATTAAAGCAACTGATGGAGCTCATGGTTAAGCAACAACAGAGCTCCGAGAAGAATGAGCTTATTAAGACATTGAAAATGATGCAAGAAACCATGCAGAAACAGATAGATACACTAAGAGAAGAACTAAAGAGGATGAAGGAGAAAGACATAATAATAACTCCAAATACGATACCAAAAATCAAAGAGCAATTGGAGGCACTAGGATTTGAGCTAAAGAAAGCTGGAAGCGATTTCGATGTTGAGAGGGCAAAGAAGTTCCTTGAGAAGCTAGGATATGAAATAAAGCCAGGTTGGGTAAGTGCCGAGGAGTTGACTAAGTTACTCGAGAAGGAAAGAGAGAGGGTAAGACAAGAGATCCGTGAGAAGATACTACAAGAAATCGAGGAGAAGAAGGTTGAGACTGCTGAGAAAATCGTGACAACTGCTATAGATAAGTTGTTTGACTTGTTCTCACCAGTAGTGCCTGAGGTAATACGAACGATAATAGGATCTTCTCCGTCTAGAGTGCAAAATACTACTAGCACACAGGAAACAATGTCAAGTGCTATAGATCAGTTTATTAGGGAGAGAGGTGAGAAGAGTGGACGTAGGAAGACTAAGCGCAAAAGCAGCTGAGAGAGCAATAATAAACTTTCTCAAAACATTGCCTCCAGACGTGCTCAAGAAACTCATAGATGAGGATGTAGACATCTTAAAGCTCATAGGTTGGCTTGTAAAGAAGTATCCAAATGCTGGTAAGCAAATATTAGCAATTTTGGGAGCGATTAGAACCTTTGCCCAGATACACCCAAAACCTGAGGTAGAGGAAGCTTACAAATATATAGCTGAGAGAGCACAAGTTGAGATCCCTCACCTATGGCCGATAATATCCGATGGAGGAGACAATTGGCTTAAGAAGCAAATTAAGAGATTTATATCTTGGATATGGGGTGATTAGCATGCCAGAAGTAATTGGAAAAGTAGTAGATGCTGATACGGGCCGAGGAATAGCATTCATAACTGTTGCCTTGGATGGTAAGGTAACGGCGACAAATAGCCAAGGTGTCTTTAGCTTCATTGTTCCACCAGGAACATATACATTACGTATCAGAAGTCCGTTCCACCAACCGGTTACGAGAACAATAACAGTAGGCAATACCGATGTCGATCTCGGAACAATAACTATTAAGAGAGTTGTTTTGTAGGTGAGTGTCTCCGTGGGGACACCAAGAGTAGCACTAGTATATAGTCTTGATTCAGCACCAACAGCAATAGTCTCAGAAATAGCAAGACACGCATTAGACCTACTCAAGAACTATGATGTTAAAGTAGATGAGTACGGTGTACTTAAGGCCACCCGGTTCTTCTTTCATTTTAATCTTCTTTTTCGGAGGTACGATGGTATTCTTTATTTCGGCCATGGTTGGTACAATGAGCTTATAGGTCAGCTACCATTCGGATATGTGTTTCCTCTTATCAGAGTTGGTGACAGAGTTAAAACAAAAATACTGTATGCTGTCGCCTGTGTTGCTGGGACAGAATTAGGACCATACTTAGAGAGAAAGGGCCTAGTCTCTGCAGCACTGATGAACACTAACTATACGTATGTGGCCTTGCCAGATGAAGACCACGACTATCTTTCTGATTTCATCGACATATTCCTAACACCGATAGATCTTCTTGCGAAAGGCCAGAAAATCTATAGGGCTCATAGGGCCATGAGGGACAAGATAATCAGGTACATAGGACTATACAATAGATATGTTGATAAGTGGGCTAATGCAGACTTCTACATAGCAGCTCTGAAGAGCAACCTTGACTTCAAGTTGTTTGGGGATCCAGATGCCACGCTATTCGATTGATTATGTCGTACACAAGTTGATCAAGGCAGGTAAGAGGAAAACCAAGGTTGGAAAGATAAATGATTTGATAGACTTAGTTTTTCATCCACTATTTGGTGAAACTAAGGGAGTTGCTGAGATTGTTGATTTTTTGCTTCATTGTCTGAATGAGGGGAAGATTGATATAAAGAAGTTCGAGAAGTATAATCTTCACTCGTTTATCTACTCTCTCATGAAGGAGGTGAATAAGAATGAGGAGGTGGGAGGAGCTAGACGAAAGAGAAAAGCTAGATGTCGTGCTTAGCATTGTAAATGTTGTTGCAACAATAATAATGATAGTTGCTGGTGTGTACCTAATATTTGATGATAGTAGTGATTTTGGTAAGGCCGATCATGGTGGAAAGTTTATAAATAAGTTGCCTTGGCCATTCAATATTATTCGTGAAAAAACGCATCATTGGCAATGGGGGGTCTTACTAGTTCTACTTGGGATCCTCACGGGCATAATAGCATTCTTGCGGATTAGTGCTATTTTTTATCCACAGGTTAGAGAAAAACTTGTTGATTTTGTCAAGAACTTTGAGGAGAGATTTAGGAGGTAAGACACATCTTACAATACCACTAATTATTAGCATATACTACTTCTCATTAGGTGATCCACATGGGAGAGAAGAAAACAACAATTATTGATGTATTTAGAGCTGAGGTGGATGAGACAACAAAAAAAATAGGCTTGTTTTTGCTTGGCCTAGCACCTGTGCCACTAATAATAACTGCAGCATCAATAGCGTATGATGCATACAAGAAATGGCAACAGATGCAAAAGGAGAAGAAGAAATGAGGATACTGTTTGAGGTTAGGATACATAGTGTTAAGGATTCATTGCGGCGGCGGATAAAAACTATCGCCGATAGTGTATTGGCACAAGTACTAGAGAGCTTGAACATTTTTGGGTACAACATTGATTGGGGCCCAGAGGAGCACAGCCCAACAAAACCATTCTCCCGGATCACAGGGACCATATACACATCGGAGAAATTGGAGAGAGAGATCACAAAAACATTCGATATAAGGGGCGGCAAAGTACTTGTCTGGTTGGTACCTGAATAGCGTGAGATATATGCTAAGATTCAAGGATATGTCATCTAAGCTCGAGGGAAAAGATCTAACACACTACGTATATGTGGCCTCGAGGATAGCGGATCTCGAGGATGGATATTGGGTTGTTAAGTGGGAGAAGCTAAGAACACTTGCAAAGAATGAGGTTCCACAATTCGGATACATTATAACATTATACAATAAGGAGTTGGATCCCAACGAATTCATAAGGCAACTAGAGGAACTGTGGGAGTCTAGGAAAGCTCTAATAAGGAACAAGTATGAGAATGATGTCTTGGTCCTCCTCAGAAGGGACATATTCGACAAGTACATATACACATTTAGGACACAATTCGTTTATCGCAAGAAGATTGATAGGAAGACAACCAAGTTCATATATCTATATTCGTTGCACCCTGATATGACTGAAGCGATATTCTTGAGAAGAGGCCTAGTTAGTTTTATACCTGAGCTTGTGGAGGAGTACGAGTTTCCACTTGGCAAACATCTTCCTGATGAGCCCCCTATGGACTTTACTCCTGAGGAGCCATTCTATGAGACAGAGCTTAGGTTGAGGCCATACCAAGAAGAGGTGCTTATGTCCATATGGCGGGCTCTAAAATCCTATGGATCAGCAACAATACAAGTTGCGACTGGAGGAGGAAAAACTGAGATAGCTATTGGCCTAACATACGCACTTAGGAGAGCACTAAAGGAGCGAATGGAAAAGATCTTCTATGTCACGCTGAACACAATGTTGTTGTGGCAGGCCAAGAAGAGGTTTAGGAAGTATGGCCTAGACGCAGGATTGGTGACACATGAATACTTTGAGGTTGATAAACCAATCGTGATGTGTACCATACAGACACTATTCAAGGCCGTATCGCAACTAGAAGTTCCAGAGAGAATGGAGTTCGAGGAACGACTGCTAGAAGAAGTACGGTTGAGCTCCGAGAAGTATGATGAGCTATGGGACCAATACCAACTAGCAAATTTGATTATCATTGATGAAGCACAACACATACCAGCTAGGACTGTCAGGCAAACACTATTCGCAAATCCATTCGCATTCAAGTTAGCCATGTCGGCCACACCATGGAGGGATGATGAGTCCAAGATAGAGATCTATGGGACAACAGGTAAGATCATTGAGCCTAGGATAACTGCTAGTAGGCTTGTCGATGAGGGCTACTTAGTTCCTGCATACATCATAATGTATAAGCTCAACCTACCTGAGTATGCAGATACACATTTCTACATGCGTTGGAGCGACGTAGAGAGCTTCGTTATGCTCAACGAGAGGAGAAACAAGATCATAGCAGATATAGTTGAACTAATGGTGGAGCTCAAGCAGATTCCCTTCTTGGTCCTAGTGAGGAGAATAGCACAAGGTCAGATGCTCAGTAGAGAGCTTAGTGCTCGAGGGATACCGCATGTGTTCCTATACGGCGAGATACCAATAGCGTCTAGGGAGGCGATGATAACACTTGCTGAGCACCTCAGGGTTGATGGTATCATAGCAACACAACTTGTTGATGAGGGGTTTGACTTACCACCAATGAGATCCCTCATAATTGCTAGTGGTGGTAAATCAAGTATCAGGGCCCTACAGAGAGTTGGCCGAGTTGTGAGGATCTTGGATCCAAAGAAGTACCCTGAGGCGGCCAAACTAGGACCTAAGAAGTGGGGCTTTGTGATTGATGTTTGGGATATGGCCAAGTGGTTCGACAAGCACGGAGAGCGGAGAATACTAATATACAAGTCCGAGCCTAGATGGAGAATAGCTGAGGCAAGAAAGCTAGATGATATAAAGTATCATATCTCCAAGCTTTCGATATGACTTGTATTATGTTGCATATATTTTATGTAATTGGACCTACAATATGGGTGCTAATATGGTGCTTAACGATGGAGATGAGAGCCACACTAGCATTTAATTGGGCTAGCTCAATATTTAGTATTCCATATGATGCTAGAGAGCTCTTCGTTAGATTCATAGAACCTAGTATTGATATTAGAATGCAAAGAAGAGCTAGAATTAGAGAAATACAATATGAGTGGGATCCGAAGATAGTTAAGTCTGTTCTTGGGTATAATTGGGCTTCCTATGTTGATGTTGAAAGAGAAATATTAGTTGATATGTTCATAGGACATATAAGCCAAGGAGATCGAGATAGGTATGGATTGATATTTGGTGCAATTACGATAAGTGATGTCAATATAGATGGTACGCTAGAAGGAAGACTTGCGATGTTGGTTTCTCCTCTCCGTAAGATGAATTGGCGAGTAACAGAAAACGAAGCAAGAAGACTTTTAAACAAGTTATCAATAATGCTTACAATGCTATATGCTTTGTTCCTATCCTTGATCGGCCAAATAGAAGATGAATCAAAACTTAGAAATAGTATCTTTCATGCTGTGCATAGGTTTTCTAATAATTTGCGTCAAGAACTCGGTATTGAGAATGAGATTTTATTCTACCTAAGTGATTTGACCGCTGTGTATCGTAGTAAGCCAACACTATGGTTTTTCCTATAGGTATTGGAGGTATCAATAATGAGGAGGGTCTATCGCATTTTTGAGGAATGTAAGAAACTTGTTGGTGTACCAAATGCTAAGCTAAGATTAGTTTCTAGGGCCAAGAAGATCGCTAGTACTTCTCTGAGAACTAGAATTGTCTACTTGACGAAAGAGGTTGTTCCTTTGCTTAGTGATGAGGAACTAAAGTATTTGATAATACATGAGCTTATCCACCTAAAGTATAACTTTTTGCACCACTCACCAAAGTTCTTTGAGGAGTTCTACAGGTATATCCCCAAAGAAGAAGCGGATCGCATAGAACTAAGCTTAATGAGTAAGTTGCCTCTAGGTATCGGTTTTTGGGTATAGCATAAGACATATCATATCTATCTTACGCATAGCATTTTTTTATCCGTTTTATCTTCTCATCCAATAGGTTGGGGGTGAAGCAATATGATTGAGTTTTGGTTTTGGGTTATAGGGGGCTTGCTAAGTGGGATTGGTTTTAATCTGTGGTTGAAAAGCATTGACTATGCCCTGGAGAAGGAAAAGTTTTCAAATAACAAAACAATAACACTCCGAGAAGTTGTGGTTGAGGGTCTAATTGATGTGACACACCACATGCCATTGTGGTGGATAGTGGCCGCCTTTGTGCTTACATATAGTTTCCCTACGTGGTGGATGAAGCCACTGTTATTCTCCTTCGCATTTGGAAACATACTCAGCGATTGTCCTGAGTTCGTAAAACGTATAATCGAGGTGATGCGGATAAAGATCAAATACAGAAATATCCGGAAAGCTCTCATCAGAGCTAAAGATATCGCAGAGAAAATAGCTAAGACTGGGATCCCAGTCGTAAGCCAAGTTGCTAGTGCTATATCGACCCTTTTGGAGGGAGCTACTAATGGTAATATGGAGGAGATCAAACAAGAAATTGAGAAGATCAAGGCGGAGCTCGAGAAAACCATACGGAGAGAGCAGACAACGACCCAATGACTACTTGGAGGGGATAATAAGTGTTGCCTACAATAGGACAAGTATCAACACTACAGCTACTAGTATACCTTATGCTTGGATCAATAGCACTAGAACTGATAATGTTTATGTTGTTGGTGAAGATAGCGACTAAGGCTGGTATGTCCAAGCAAGACATAGCAAATGTGATATGGAGCATGGGGACAATGATCCTCTCACTCCTAAGACTACTGAACGATAAGGGAATAATCACGACTGATGATTATCTGCGTATGTATGCATTGTTTATGCTCATATTCAAGAGACCAGACCTCGGAGAAAAACTTATGCTATACATATTGCATAACCCAAACATCCTTGGGGGTGCTAGATGAGTATTGATATTGAGAGCATAGTGGAGAAGGTCCTAACTAGGATACTCACACCACAGGAGATAGTTAGGCTTAAGCAATATGCACGTGATGAGTACTACAACCTATACATAAAAGCAAGGGAGGAAATAGAGAAAACAATTGTTAGGGCCAAGGAAGCATATAACCTTTCTGTTGATGCTCTGAGCAAATCTAAATCTGCGCTTAGTATTGCTAGGGATGCATCAAACATAGCAAATATTGCTAGGAGTGTTGCACAGCAAGCATCTAGCATAGCTAATAGTGCGCAACAAACAGCTAACCAAGCTGTTAGCTATGCTAAGGACGCAATAGCTAAGTCTAGGCAAGCGTTGGACCAAGCACAAGTAAGTCTGAGTAAGTCTTTGGACGCAAAGAAGATTGCTGATGATGCTAAGGCTCTTGCGGATAGTGCTTGGCAAAAACTACAGGAAGTTGTTGATATGGCCCAGACAGCATATAGTTGGGCTGAGAGTGCTGTTAGTAAGATCAAGAATGAGATAACCCCAAAGTTGGATAGTATTAGTGGTATGCTTAGCAGTGCTGTTGATAACCTAGAGGCAGCGTCTAGGGATATTAGGAGTGTTCTTGATGAGGCAAAAACAAATATTGAGAGCCTTGCGGACAACATAAATAGTATTAGTGATAAACTGAAAAGCAAGGCCGATAAGCTTAAGGGCTACATATCTGAGCTTAGTGGTTGGGTAGGATCAGCAAACGTTGATTTCACGAAGCTTGATGGTAAGAGTAGCTTCGAGACATATAATAGTGGTAGTGGTGTTATGGGCGATATTGCTAGGGTTGGGTGGGCCATAGGACAATTCGCATATAACATAGCTAATATGGTTGATAGGGCATGTTGGACAATAGATCTTGGACCACTAGGCAAGTACCAAGTATGTGTGTACTACCCAAAGCCCAACAGAGTACTAGAAGCGTACAGGTGGCTATACAGACTTGTTAACAATACAATACCACTGTTGTTGGATGACTCGCAGAAGGGAACAGATATTATGCAGAGGGTTGTTGGTGAGGTAGAAGCAATGGCGAGCGATCTAAGCATGATGCTTATGTATAGCATCGCAATATTCCAAGAGGTGACAAAGGCCATAACGGAGATCGTAAACATAATTATGAGCCTATTCCTCAACTTCTTCGGCACATACAAGAAAACAACATATATTACGCCTCCAACTATTGAGCTACCAACAACAGCACCACAGATACCACTAGCAAAGCTAAGCACACCAACAATATTGAGCACATCACTACCAAAACAGGTTATTTCGAGAAGAGAGCTACTAAAAATGTACTTTGATAATCTAAAGGGAACACTAACTAAGCTAGAGAAGCAGGGGAAGATCGTAAAGATTGGTGCGACAATAACTCCTTATTGACTATGATCCGGGAGTATGGATACATACGCTTCACAGCTCTCCTAAACTTTTCTAGTTGCTCGGCGCTCTGGATCTTGATAACGTAGAACCATCTGTTGCTCCACCGCTTACGGTGAATTATGAAGTATGTGCACAGCGATAGGTCATATATCAACGCAACATACTTCTTTTTCCCATCCCTAAGCTGTTGGACACGGATGGGCTTTGTGTCGGTGAGAACACCGACAAACGTGTTGCGACTATTCTTCGGAACATATACAACTATAACAGAATCACCAACCATATCGAACAACATATAGCTCCCCAAAATAATATAAGTAAGACAAGTATAAATAGTATTGAGAATAATACTTCATGGGTACTTATATATGAGGGGCGGAAAAACCTTTGAGAAGATAGTAAAGCAAGTAGAGAAGGCACTTAGGAGGAAACTAAGCATAGCAGAAATAATAATCTTGGCACTTGCGTACGGCATAGCACTAGCAACAATACAACTCAAATAATTCTTCCTATTTTTTAGAAGTAGAGAGAAAAAAGAGAGGAGGAGGGCTTATTGC
>Ga0190308_1000647_pt1 | contig 10766 bp, 19 predicted proteins | sample 48700756_MG_FD_165050 | JGI IMG/M metagenome (GOLD analysis project Ga0190308, IMG submission 165050) | Hydrothermal vent sediment bacterial communities from Southern Trench, Guaymas Basin, Mexico - 4870-07-5-6_MG | ecosystem: Environmental > Aquatic > Marine > Hydrothermal vents > Sediment ...
GTAATACTACCTTATGGGGAGTATAGGGGAGGGTATATTGGGGTGAGTATTTAACACAAAATTTATATAGTCAAATAAAGAAATCCATAAGAGGTTGTAAAATGGAGGTGGTGTGAGGGGAGATGCCGAAGGATGCTAAAAAGGTTGCGGAAAAGTGGAGTAGGCGACTTAAGGGAGCGGTTGAGGATATTAGGACAGGAGTAGAAGAGACAACGAAAAATCCCGCAGAGGAAGCGGTTAAGAAGAAAGCGAAATGGATTGCTCGCATGACATCAAAGGAAGTCCAAGACAAATGGGAGCGGAGGTTGCGTGGAGTTACTCTGGAGGATTGGAAGAATGCTATGATTAACAAGGGGTTGGGTCGCATAAGTGCGGGAGTGGATGAGGCACAGAGCGACTTTGAGGAGTTTATGGGTGAGTTGCTTCCACACATAGATGCGGGAAAAGCAACAATTGAGAAGATGCCAGATGTTACCCTTGAGGACAACATTCGCAGGATGGAGACATTCGTGAGACACATGGCAAAGTTTAGTCGCAAGAAGTAATCTTATAGGGAGGTGATGTTGCGATGGCACTCATAGAGCCGTTTATGGTCAAAACGAGTTTGGGGACGGGTGCGGACACTGCGGTGGAGTTGGAAGCAAAAACGGGTGAGAGTTTGCTTGTTAAGGATGTTATAATTAGGGGAAGCGATGATGATTATGTCTTGTTGGAAGTAGAGAAGACAACGGTTGGGTTCTTTAGGGTTGATGGACATTCTTTGGGGTCTCACCTTCCCGCACCATACGGTTTTAGCGGACACTCACACAAATTGAGCGGGGTGCTTGCGGGAGCATCCCCAACAGTCGGGGACGAATTGGATGTCTATGATGCTTTCGGTAACAAGAAGGATATAAACATAGCGGTTGCGAGTGGAGGAGTGTCTTCGGTTAATAGATTTCTACAATATACCTATGCGAATACGCCTTTGGAGACACTCATAGCATACATGATTAGGAAGGGTTGGATGCGGGGTTATCCAGTCGCAGAGGGACAAACCTTTAGGGTTAAACCTTACACAAGCGGGAAGAAGTTAAACGATGTTGTTATAATCTATGAGAAGTATGATGCGGGAGATATAAAAGCAACTGATGTAAATGGAAGCGAAGCAAAGGAATACATCTTTGTCAATTACGGACAACCGTCTTCCGCACTTACATCTTCGGGAGATTATGAGATTAACACATGTAAAACAACAAAGGAATTTCCAGATTTTCCATTCGGGAAAACAGTGCCGTCAAAGACAACAATTGAGGTTTTGGGGATATTGGGGTCGGAGAGTTTAAACTATTCTTCGTCAAATACCTATACTTACACAAAATACCTAAAGATGTTTAAGGGTCGCACATGTTTGTTTGATAGAGACAAGAATGGATTACCGTTTTATCAATACATTCCTTCGGATGTGGATGTCGGGACGATATTCGGTGAGGGGTTGAGTGTTATAGGTAACTATTCTGCGAAGGATAGGCGTGAGCCGTTTATTCCACCAACGCCTTTAGTATTTAAGGAAGGCGAGGAAGTCAAAGTTTATATCACAGCGGGACAAGGGACAAGTGCGGGGAGCATTAGTGCGGAATATGCGGAAGTAGCACTCATAGAGAAGGTTACAATAGCGGAATGAGGGAGGTGATGTAAGAGATGGTGATTTACAACAAGGGTTTAAGTCGGGACAATAGCACCGATGATGGAAAGAAGATATTTTCTCTCATATCCAAACCCGAAGAAAAGTATAAGGTGCGAAGAATTGTTATCACAGATGTCAATACAAATCCTTTGCTTATGGAGATTTGGGTTGAGAGGGACAGAATAGGAAATGCTATACCTTTGGAGGTTGCTTCGGACATAGCACCCGAAAGGGTAATTGATGTGGATGCGGAAATTCCAGAGGGTTTTGAGTTTAGCATTATCATAAAACCGCAGTCAAGCGGAAGTCAAGGGAATGTGCGAGGATGGGTTGAGTATGAGATTATAGAATAAGCGAGGGAGGGTGAGAGAGACATGGTGGAAAGGCGAGGAAGGCGAGAGTTTGTAAGCGGGACGGGTAGAGCGGTCAAGGAAGCGAGGGTGGATGTAGTGCTACAACGAGTGGAGGAGAAAATAGGTAATGAGTTAAATGTTTTTCCTTCTCATATTTACCGTTATGGTGTAAATAACATATTCCAAAGAGCATTTGCTTACTTATTGGGATGGAAGTCCAACGGCGAACCGCAGAAAGTTGGGGTTACTTCGGGAGGGTTACTAAAGGTTGCTATAAGCGGTGCGGGTTTTGAGCAAATAGACACACTCACGGGGACTGCGGGAGTAAATTGGTCGAACACATTACAATTCGCATGGACACCCAACCGAATTCGTTTTGAGGCGGTGGATTATCCCTACATAGCAAAGTTTTCTACCGATGGTGTGGAGTGGTCAGATGAGGTATATGTTGATGGTGAGACACCGAGAGATTTTGATATTAATGCGAGATATGTAAAGGTAAGGAGGTATGGTGGAAGCGACGCAACATATTGGATTATAGGTATGAGATAAGGGAGGTGATGTGTGGATGGTGGTTGTTATAAAGGAAGAGGATGCTGGAAGGATTATAAGAGCATTAGGACTAAAGCGAAGAATAGCGGAATTGGAGAAGCAAATAGCAGAGTTACAAAGAAGAAAAGCGGAATTGGAGGAAGAGTATGCGGATTTGGGTATAAGTATAGAATGAGGAGGTGATGTAGTATGGTGCTAAAGGGAAATCTTCTTTTTAATGGAGATTTTGAGACGGGGACAACGGAAGGTTGGGAAAACGGCCCTTTCGGATTATCGGGACAATTAAGTTTTACTGCGGATGCGGAAGCGAAGTATAGGGGTAGTTATGGAGGATTACTACAGTCAAGTGTGGATGATGCGAGGTCGTTTATTGCTTATAATAAAACATGTTGTTTTGAGGAGTATGAGGCATTTTTATTTATCATGTGGGAGAAAATAGTAAGCGGACTTGGAGCGAGAGGAATGTTATATGCGATGGATGATAAAGGTAACTTTCTCGGAAATTTTCTTGTTGGATATAATAACGAAACGGGTATTTGGCGGTGTCATCAGGCGATATTGCGAGGATTTGGAGAGGTAACGCATTTTAGAGTAGGTGGATATTTCTGGACAAGTCTGGGTGGTGGTAAATTCTATGTTGATGAGGTAAAACTAATTCCACTTCGAAGCGTTAAAGGACATACACTAACAGAATACCGTAGTTTTAAGAGTGTTACTATAGATAAAACATGGTATAGTGTTATAGAATGTATTGGGAGATGTAGGTTACGAAGTATAGTTCGAGTAGAAAATGTGTCGGGGACTGACCCAACGCTTGATATAACTATAAGAACAAGTTTGTTGGATAATACAGAGACAAAATATACGCTCACACACTCACAATTTACTGATGCGGGAGTAGAGGAAAAAATAATTGATTTACCCGAAGCACATTTTATAGTCATAGAATATACGGTAGGCGGAACCGACCCGTCTTTTGATATATACCACCACCTACGCATAGAACCTGATGCGTATGTTTCTAGTGGAGGATATGGGCTGATGTGATGCGGTTATGGAGTTAAGTAAAAGGATGGAAAAGATGGAAAGGGAAATAGCAGAAATAAAAAGTGATTTGGTGGAGATAAAGGAAAGTTTGAGTAGGGTAGAGGAGAGTATAGAATGGATAAAAACGATAGTTAAGGTTACCTTTAGTTTGTTTGGTGTTATAATAGGAGTGATGGTAGTAGTGATGTAAGAGGAGGTGGTAGAGAGAGTTGGGACTTTTTGATGTATGGGACACATTTGCGGACTTTGTAACAGACTGGTGGGATGCGTTTAAGGACAAAATAGGGGACATCAAAAACGAGTTATGGAGTTGGGTTGATGGAATAGCGAAATATTGGGTAGAAAGAGCGAATGAGTTTTGGGACATTCTAAATCACACATGGTCGGAAGTAGAGGATTTAATGGAGCAAGCGAAATCATACGCAGATGATATTGTAACAGATGCGGTGCTAAAGGTGGATAAATGGGTGAGCGAATTCGGTGAGAGTGTTGCGGAATTGTGGAATAAAATAGAACCTTATTTTAGTAGTATGATTACTCCAATAGAAAACGCAATAGACACCATACAAAACATTAAACTTCCATCTTTGGAGGATATAACGAATTCGCTCAAATCAACTGTGGATAATATACTCAATTGGGACATTCCCATCTTAAATCAAAGCATAAGTGATTTATGGACGGAAGCGAATGAGATTTGGAATGAGATATGGAATAATATATGGACATCACTCAACAACGCATGGGACGATATAAACAACCTTTGGAAGACAATAAACGAAATTCCCGCAGATTTGTGGAATGCTATTATTGAGGGTTGGGATGGACTATGTGATTTTCTTCTTTCGCAAGGGGAGAAATTTATTGAGAAGATTTTAGATATTGATTTACCTATTGATGATATATTGGAAGATTTAGAAAAGAGGATAAAGGGTGGAGGAAAATGAGAGTTGGAGATGTCTTAACAAAGATGGTGGAAATAGCAACCGCACCGTTACAACCCATAGCAGATGCTATAAACAACTTTATCAAGGATTTTGCGGACACACTAAAAGATGGGTTAAAGCGGTTTTTGTCCTCTGTGCTATTGGACGATTTAAATGTTATTGAGGATGTATATGAGCGAGTATTCGGTGAGTGTCCGCAAGTTAATGAGTTGTGGAAGAAGGAAAAGGAAAATATAAAGAAAGGCGAGACGGGAGCAATACAATTGTTGGGTTTAATAGCATCTTCGGCAATAGGGACGGGAGTTGGAATGGGTTTGGGAGGTTTTGGTCGGGACATACAAAACTTCTTTAACTCTTTACATCCCGTTACTCCACTTCCACCAGACATTTTGGCATACGGGAAGCATACGGGTAAAATCACAGATGATATGTTTAAAACGGATTTGCTTTCGCAAGGATATGCGGTTGATAAACATGCGATTATCTATGATTACTATAAACCTAAATTAACGGTTACCGAATTGTTGGAAGCGGAAAGAAGAATTGAGGATTTGGACTATGATGTAAATTCCGCACTAAAACAACATGGACTAAACGATAAGGAAATTGATATTTTGAGGAAGTTGTCTTACGCATATCCATCTCCAACCGATTTTATTAGGTTTGCTGTGAGGGAGGTATTTACCGAAGATAAAGACACACAAGAAGCATTAAGAGCGGAATTTCCCGAAAATATTGTGGAGTATGCGAAGAAAGCGGGAATGAGCAAGGATGTTTTAATGTGGTATTGGATGTCTCACTGGGAATTACCCAGTCCAACGCAAGTATATGAGATGCTCCACCGCCTTAATCCCGAAGTTTTAACTGTGAGAGGAAAAGCATACGAAGAAATGGGTTTAGATTTAGAGCAACTCAAAACGGATTTACACACAGTAGAATTTTATCTAAAGCAAGCGGACTATGATAAGCGGTGGAGACAAAGGTTGTTGGCAATATCATACTCACCGCTCACAAGGGTGGATTTGAGAAGAATTTATGAGTTGGGACTTATTGATGATAATGAGTTATTAGCAAGGTTGATGGAAATAGGATATACAAAGGCGGATGCTCTAAAGTTGATGGAGTTTTACAAAACCCTTAAGGTGAGCGAAGAAAAGGATTTAACCCGCTCCCAAATCCTTAAGTTATGGACAATAGGCGAAATCACGGAAAAGGAATGTAAAGAGATGTTGATGCGGTTGGGTTATGATGATGTAGAAGCGGAATTTCTTATTACTTTGGAGAAGTATAAACTTGCGGAAAAGGAATTAAACGATATGATTTCGATATATGTATATCAATTTGAGGAAGGTTTAATAAGCGAGAAGGATTTAGTTGCGAAATTGGACGAATTGGGAATTAGAGCAACAAGGCGAGATAAAATTGTTGTGGATGCGGTGCGAAGAAGAAACCGCAAGATAAGGTTACCCTCCAAAGAGGATATTGTCAAATGGTATAATCAAAAACTTATTACGGAAGAAAAAGCAAGGGAGTTGCTTTCCCGCATCAACATACCCGAAGAATTCCATGATTTGTATTTAGGGAAGAAGAAATAGGGAGGTGATGCGGAAATGCCAGCGAAGGATTTAAAGGAAGCGGTGGAGAGGTATGCGAAAATCATCCAAAAAGCAAGGGAATTGGGAAAGGAAATACGGGAGAGAAAGGAATTGGAAAAAAGGTCAAGATAACCTAAACGGTATAACCCTTCCGCTTTCGGTTACAACACCTTTTTGATATTCTTGCTTTAACTCTTTTATTTGCTCACGCACAATAACCTCATTTACTCTCCCATTTCTCCACGCAGTCCGCAACCGCTCAAATTGGACTTGCTTAAATATGTTGGGTGCTATTTCCACCGCATCCTTCTTTACACCCTTCCGCTTTACTTCCTCACCGAAGGTATAATCCTTCGCATTCCTAATCTCAACTTCTTCGCTCACACCCTCACACTTTAAGTAACCCAACTTATAATCGTCCAACAAAGGTTTTAGTCGCTCATACCCAACCTCATTTACAATTAAACTATCTGTGTCGCAGTAAAAGACATTCTCCATTCCCGCCCTCTCAATTAACTCCCATAAATAGCAACGAGCATAAGCGGTAACTGCGGAAGCAATAGCAACAAAGGAATTCTCACTCTCATAGTATTCTTTGCTCTCAACCCAAATCTCACCATTTAGGAAGCGGTATGTTGTCCGCTCACCCGTTTCCATGTCAAAAACAACCTCATATCCATCCTCCCGCTCACACTCCCCTATTTTCTCTAAATATCTCACCTTTTGTCCGAATTTCCCATACAAAGAGTTAAGGAAAAGTTTGGACATTTGCTTATACGCACCATTTCCCTCTCTCGCATACTTTTCCTTTAGAGAATAAAAGAAATCCACATAATCCACAAATATTCTATGTTGCTCATAAATAGCATATTTATAAACCTTAACTATTTCCCCTTGCTTTAGCACCAACTCAATTTCGGGAGATGTTATAACGCAGTCAAATTCCCCAACGGGAAAGATTAACCTTTCGGTTTTTACCGCAACGATGGGTTTATCCACTCTCACTCGCAGATGTGCGATAACGAAAAACCGTTTTAACGCCCTCTTTAAACCGCTTATGGTCGGGTTTTTCTCCAACCGAATGAGTTTTGTTGGATATACCCGCTCACGCATCACATAGGGATACATGCTATTTACATCCAACTTATAGTATTTACCTTGCGGTAACTTCCCTATATAAAACGCTTCGGTTCTTCCACCTCTATAACTCTCCCGCTCCAACTCTATAACCTCCACATTATTATGGACGAATATATCATGTCTCATAAATCTATGTCGGAATGCGGAAAATGCTTGTGATGCGAGTGTCTTTTGTAACGAACCTAAATCGTTTTGCTCAACGAAATCAACGAACCGCATCATAAACTCTTTGATAATCTCCACATCCCGCTTACAATATTTTGATAATTCTTCCTCGCTCACAGTTGCGAAATCCACTTCCAACTTCTCCAACCCTATGCTCTCACCCATCTTCTTTACGCTTCCCTTAAAGAAGTTAAATGTGTCCAAGAATAGCAAGGACTTCCTTCCTTTGCGGAAGTGGAGGATAATATTCTTGCTGTCATAGACAAAGGTTTTTATCTCCCATCCTCTTTGATGTAAAACCCTAAATCCCTCTAATACCCTAAAGTCAAAATCTATGTTATGAGCGAAGCACCACATTCTTTTACCATCGGGGACGCTTTGCTCAACGAAATCCCAAAACTCTTCCTTCGTCCTAAACTCCATCCACTTCTCACTCACCTTATTCCTTCGCTTGTCTCTATAAACCCTCACAACCCATCCCAACCTCAAAACTTGCTTCCGCTCACCATTTCCCTTATCTTGCTCGGTTGTCTCTGTGTCAAAGAATAGGAAGTATGTTGGCATAGCGGTTGTCTTGTTATGCTTTATCCTATGCGGTTTTCGCTTCCCTACATTTACGGGACATTTATGTTGCGGTAACCCTCCCAAAGAGTTGCGGACATCCATTTCTTCCTATATCCCTCCTCTCTACTCTTTACCAACTCCAACGCCCTCTCCTCAATTTCTCCTCTTCGCATCAAACTATCATGTGCTAATGTAAAATGACCAGTTACCTCTTCTCCCGTTTCCACATCAATACCATACACCCGCACTACCGAATGATAACGCCTATGAGTATATAAGGGACGAGGAGAATATAGTCGCTCTGATGGAATGCGGTCTCTCCTCACGCTTCGCAGTTGTCTATGTCGCATCTCTATATTCGCATACTCCCTATACAACCGAAGGAAGTCGGTTTTTCTAATGCGGTATTGGCGAGGTATGTATTCCCGCACCCTCATATACTCCTCATATGCTTGTCCGCTTCCATAACCTCTGTGCGTCCAACCTCTAAACCAACGCTCCAAATACCTTCGCTTTTCCTCCAAAGACACCATCTTATTCCTCCACCTCCCTCAACAAAACCTCCCATTCCCTATTTCTGACCATTTTGAGATATTCCAATTCCGCAAGTGCGTTTAACTCACGCATGTAATCATCACCATACAACACCCGCAAGGTTGCTAATAACTTTGCTATTTCGGTTGTTCGGGGAGCATAACGAATAACAGGGAATTTAAACTTTATCACAGCACACAAAGGAAATCCTTTTCCATAAAAGTCCGCATTCCTTGACAACCCAACCTTCCGCACACACTTTTGATAACCCTCCCTATGTCTCCATTTTCTATGGGAAAAAAGAGGTGGAGAGGAAATTTCCTTCCCCTCCATTACAACATCACCTCCTTAAAACTGTGCGAATAGGCGAGAGAAATATTCCGCTTCCTCCATGTCCTTGTCGCTCATATTGTAATGGATGCGAATTCGCTCAACACAGTGTTCTATGTGATGGATGTCCTTTAGATGTCTTGCTTTTTCCGCAAGCAAGAATGCGAGTAAAACCTTCGCTTCCTTCTTCGTCCATCTACACTCGCAAGCATTTACCATCCTCGCACTCACCTCGCTCAAAAGACATCCCGCTCTTTGTCGTCCTCCCGCTCTTTCGCATCGTTTAACACATATCTATACATTATCAGTCCATCATCGGAAATCAAATCCCGCACCGTTTTTAGTCCATCCAGAAATCCCTGCTCATAGAAGAAGAGGTTGTTATTTTGTTGTATTAGAGCGGATGCTCGCCTTTCCGCATGGTCAATCATAACATCAACGATAAAACTCTTTAACTCTCTGATGTCCTTTATAACCCGATATTTGACTTCCCTTTCCATCACGCATCACCTCCTTCCTCTTCGTCCAATATCACCTTTATCCTTCGCTTCTTCGGATTATTGTAATCATCATATACTCTTTGCTCAAACGAAGAAAGGTTGTATGTCGCATACTCCGTTTCCACCACTACCGTTACTCGCATTTCCTTGTTTGTTCGGTTTAACACCGAAATTTCCTCTCTATCCTTTATCATCCCCATCACCTCTTAATATCCCTCTGCTATGCTTCGCAACTTCCTTATTAGTCCCTCGGTATTACTCTCGCTCCCGCACCCAAAACACTTCCATGTGTCCTCTCTCACTTTTCTCCATACGCACATCCTTCCGCACTTCTCACAATACATCACTATTGTGTCTCGCTCATTCCCTTCTCCCGTGATTTTGCGGTATGGAAATTTGGCGAAGAAGACTTCCTCTCGCTCACCGTTAAGCAACGCCCTCACTGATTTGATAGAAGCAACATAGACAATTTCGTTATCTCGTATGTATATCCCCTTTCCGCTCTTTGTCTTCCTTGCGGGATGTCGGGACAACACTCCATCACTTCTCGCTTCTTCCATCACTCTCCACCTCCCTCGCATCACCAACCGAATTCCTCACGCATCTTCTCCACATGCTCACGTAATTCCTTAACGAGTGTCGCAGTCATAGCAACAACATTTGTCGCTCTCGCATCAACTCCATCCACAAGAGAAAGAATATCTATGAGATGTTGTTGGCATCTCTCTAATGCTTTGTCTATACCGTCCATCTTTTCCTTTATGATGTGTCTTCTCGTTTTACCCATTTATCTCCATCACCTCCCCATTTATCACCAATTTCCCCTTCCTAACTCTCTCCAACTTTTCCTTAATTCGCTTTATCTCCCGCTCCAACTTCTCCACCCTTCTCTCCAACTTCGCCTTCGCAACCTTCGCTCCCTCCATCTCCACTTCTATGCGAAATCTCATAGACACCGCAACATCTTTGTGGATTTTTACTCCACACACAACAACCGCATCTCCCTCGCATTCGTCCAACGCCTCTTTGTATGCGGAGCATAACGCTTCCATGTCTTTGATATACCGCTCCAATTCCTTTATTCGCTCCCTCGCTCTTTCCACCGCTCTTTCCTTGCTCTCTAATGCGTGATATAACCGCTCCACATCATATACCGTCCATATCTCGCCTTCGCCCTCGTCGCTCACCTCACCGCTCACCTCCATATATATGTAGAAAGGGTGAGTATTTAAAGGTTGAGTATGTTTAAAATTTTCTTTCGCTTATGTTACCCATGTGGATAACAACATACCCTAAACTCGCTTTTCCTCACGCCTTACGCAAATCTGACGCATATCCAACGAGATTAACGGGAGAGGACGCACCAGAGGGGT
>Ga0190308_1000648_pt1 | contig 10765 bp, 6 predicted proteins | sample 48700756_MG_FD_165050 | JGI IMG/M metagenome (GOLD analysis project Ga0190308, IMG submission 165050) | Hydrothermal vent sediment bacterial communities from Southern Trench, Guaymas Basin, Mexico - 4870-07-5-6_MG | ecosystem: Environmental > Aquatic > Marine > Hydrothermal vents > Sediment ...
TAGTCGGCATACCATTTGATAGGGTTACAGCTAGAACGAGAAAATATCTTGAATACTATACGGAGATATATGGTAAGGAGAAGGGAAGATATTATGGATATATTTTACCAGCACTTAGAAGAGCTTCTCAAGCTCTTGGAAGAGCGTTAAGATCAAGGGATGATAAAGCTATTCTAATATGTGGTGATGAAAGATATTTGAAATTCCTAAATCTATTGCCAGATTATTTTGTAGAAAACAATTTTATTGTAAGATATGATAGGATTGATGAGATTATTGAAAAATGGGTTAAAGAAAAATATAATATTTTATAATATTAACTATTCTTTCTTTGTCGCAGGTTTCTTTACAAAGGGTAAAGCTACTGCTACTAATGCTATTATTAACGATAATACAGCTACGCCTAAAGCTGTATTTACTGTACCAGCCAATCCACTAACTTTATTTGAAAGTTCGTTCACTTTACTGGATAGATTGTTTAAATCGCTTGTAAGGGTATCAACTTTTCCAGACAAAGTATTGACTGTATCTGAAAGCGTTTTAACTTGACTCGTTAAACTATCAACCTTACCGGAAAGATCGCTAACAGTTTTCTCTAAGCTATTTACCTTTAATTCAAGCCAGAATGTTTCACTAACACCCCATGAAATGACATTAGTAACAAATCTTGCACCATCTAAAGTTACCTCATGATAGAAATCTGTCCACATACCTCTATAATGGTCAAATGGAGCCTCTGCTGAGAGGATAACAATATTCTTTTTATCGGGAAATAACTCTGCAGCCATTTCAACCAATTTACCCTCATATGTTAAATCATGTACTTCTGGAAGTGGAGCAACAAATTCTGAAACAGCTCCCTCTTCTATCCATGCAATTCTATAAACATTTTCAGGCACATTTTCTTCCAAAGCCATATATTTTCCATCCTTGTATGCAATAACTATTCCAGGCCCGTGGAACAATACTAAGTTTGATACACCATTTGCAAGGAATTTCAAAGGATCATCTGGATCTATTTTAGCTCCAACACGGTATGGAGCCCCCATAGGGGCAGCCTTGTCGACACCTTCTGTGTGCTCACTTCTTAAAACACTTCCAACTTTTTCTAACACGTTATTTGCAGGTTCTATTCTGAGATAATCTCCACCCTTATAATCACTATCACTACAAACCCATAGAGTTTTATCTCCCTCGTCAAACCACTTCTTTATAGCATCTAATTCATCGGTAGTATAGTTTAGAGAAGTATCTACGAGTACAAGAATAAGCATTTTAGCGCCCTTTAAATCTTCATATGTTAAGCTTTCTGTAAGCAATTTCCATTTAACATCAGTTATATTTCCCATCATATATTGTAAACTACTATCTGGCTCAAGCATACCTTTAGCATAAACTACAACGAGTGGTTGAGGATTAGCAGTTATGGAAGATGCAAAGGATATTAGTAATAGAAGAGATACTATACCTGCCAGAACAAATCTAGATTTCATTATTTCACCGAATTAATATAAGCTTTAATAAAAATATAAATCTTATTATTAAAATATTCATCAATTTAAACGTTTATGAAACATATATTTTAGAAAAACATTTTCTAATAGGTTCCTAAACATAAAATATATATCTATTGCATGAAATATTAAGAATGGCGGTTACTATGAATAAAGGTATATCTAAAATATTGCTTATTATTATCATCGTTTTGATTGCGGTTTCAATAGTTGCAGCAATATTGTTTTGGCTGCCTGCTCCACCTCCTCCTCCAACTAAAAAGTATGTTTTATCTATTGCGGTTTCTCCGGAGGGTACTGGTAATACTAATCCTGAATCGGGGGCACATATCTATGAAGAAGGAACTAAGGTTAGTGTATCCGCTTCTCCTGCCTCTGGGTATACTTTTGTTCACTGGATTCTTGACGGTAAGATCGCAGGGAATAAGACAAGTATAGAGGTTACAATGGATAAAAATCATACTCTTATAGCCGTATTCAAAAAAGTTACAGTAGTAGAGGAGGTTGTATTAAGGGTTATAACTAGGCATGGATACGATATACTTGATGTAGCCAAAGAAAGGTTTCTTTCCTCATCTATAGCTAAGAAATATCATATAAAGGATATCAAATGGTTGTCGGTCGACCCCGGACAGTGGGTAGATATTATTAAAGCTAGTGCAACTAAACCTGGACAGGAGATAGATGTTGCCTGGGGTGGTGGGCCAACGCTTTTCGACATATTAATCCGATACAATCTACTTTCACCATTTAATTTAAGTGAAGCTTTAGAAGCTGCAAATCAAATTCCAGATGAACTCTCAGGTGCAGCGATGAAGAGAATACGTGATGGTAAAATCTATTGGGTAGCTGCAGCCATATCATCCTTTGGTTTCACTACAAATAAAGATGTTCTTAATAAAGCAAATCTACCTAAACCTACCAAATGGATCGATCTTGCTAATGAGACTTATGCAGCAACTTTGCCTATTCCAAGCGTCGGCGTTGCTGATCCGACAAAGAGTACGAGTAATACAAGGATGTATGAAATAATTCTCCAAGACTATGGTTGGGAGAAGGGATGGATAATAATTACATTAATTGGCGCTAACGCAAAAATATATGATCAATCCGGACTTGTTAGGGATGCAGCAATAAGAGGGGATGTAGCCGTAGGCATAACAATAGATTTCTATGGATATACAGCTCAATTACAAAACCCAGAACTATGTGAATACATTATACCTACAGATGGTTCAATCGTCAATGGAGATCCCATTGCTCTACTATCAACGTCTAAACATGCTAAAGCTGCACAAGCTTTCATAGCATGGGTAATTAGTGTTGAAGGACAGAAAATATGGTTAGACAAGAGAGTAAATAGAATGCCTGTAAATCCAGGAGTATTTGATACACCGGAAGGAAAGGAGCGTACAGATCTTGAAGCAGCATATAATAGAACTCTACAAGCGCTCGTTATAAACTTTAGTGACGATCTAGCCCTTTCGTATGAAAGAGCAATGCAATGGTTTTTCTATGCTACCATAACTAAAGCTCATACAGATCTTCAAAGTACGTGGGAGATGCTAGCGAAAGCTAGACTACAGGGAAAGATATCTCAGCAAGATTTCAATAGGCTTATTAATGAGCTTGCAAATCCTTTATTATTTAATTTCACTGATCCAAGTACAGGTAAAAACACTATGTTCAGTCAAAGTTATGCACAAAGCATAAATGATAAACTATTTACAGACGTAAACTATAGGAAGCAATTGGTAAATATTTGGCAAAGAGTTGCGTCTGCCAGATATAAGAAGGTTGCCGATGAATTGAAAGCTCTGTTGGGTGGATCATGAATATAGCTACATTAAAAAGAGAACTAGATCCATTAACAATAATTCAAGTAACAATAGTAGTATTTATGCTAACTTTTTTCCTACTAGCTCCTGTAATTTTCATGATTATACGTGCATTCAACTATAATGGAAATCCATCTCTATATTATTTCCAGTCATTAATTCAGGATCCAGATTTCATAAAGTTTCCTCCCGAATTGACATGGTATGAATATAGATCCACAGCATTTGGAGATATACTTATAATAGGTAGAATTGGACCTGATTTCGGATTAATATTAAATACTATATTTATTTCAGCCATGGTCTCACTTTTTTCACTAATACTTGGAGTTATCTCTGCATTTATTATGGCTAGATATAATTTTCCGGGGAAAAATATTTTCCGAGTAATGCTGTTAATACCTATCCTAGCTACACCCTTTGTAAATGCGTATATTATTGGAAAGGTATTGGGTACTGGTGGATTATTAAATTATATTCTTCACGATTTCTTAAAAGTAATTCCATTTAGAATATTGATTACGGGAATACCTGCAGTAATATTAATTCAAACATTAAGCTTTTTCCCCATAGTTTATTTAAATAGTCTATCCTCTTTCATAAATATCGATCCTTCTCTTGAGGAGCAAGCTGAAAATTTGGGTGCAAGTGGATTTAAATTATTTAGAACAGTTACATTTCCCTTAGCGCTGCCAGGAATTTCCGCTGGAGCGGCATTAGTATTTATATTCAGCATGGAGGATTTAGGAGCACCTATAGGTTTAAGCGGGGCTTTCGGAGAAGGATTACATCAAAAGATCATGAGTTTCTATGTATATGATGAATTCAGAAGAGGTATAGGTACTATAGAGCAGGTTCATCCCTCAATTTATGCCATAGCTGTGCTGATGTTAACTATAGCCATAATAATTTTTCTAATGATAAAAAAGTATGTTAGTATGAGGAGTTATGCAATGCTTAGTAAGGGTGGCAGATGGAGTCCCAGGGTAAGAAGGCTTGGATTAAAGGGAAGTATAGCTGCAACGATTTTTCTCTTGATGGTATCTATATCTGCTTCTTTTCCGCAAATAGGTGTAGTTATCCTAGCATTAACTAATTGGGCTATAAGTGGTACTCTACCGACGAGATTTACGCTAGAATTTCTAAGTCAACTTGCTATGAAAAGGGATGTAATTCAATCAATTACAAATAGTCTATTTTATTCTTCTATTGCAACCTTCTTTATGGTTTTAGTCGGAACCAGTGCGGCATATGTTATTAGTAGAAGAAAAATTCCAGGTAGAGATGCGTTAGACGTACTAGTGACGATGCCTGTAGCTATACCTGGAATAATAGTTGCTGTAGGGTATCTTTTATTCTTTGCTACAACTTTTTCTTTAACACCACTAGACCCATTTATAAACCCAGGATTATTACTTATATTTTCATACAGTGTTCGTAGACTTCCATTTTCTGCTAGATCTATTTTCGCTGGATTCCAGCAAGTTCATGTTAGTTTAGAAGAGGCGGCATTAAATCTCGGTGCAAGTAGGGTTAGAACATTTTTCACGATAGCTATACCACTGATTATCACCAATGTTTTAAGTGGAAGCCTCTTATCACTAGTATACTCCATGAATGAGGTAAGTACAAGTATAACTCTAAGCAATCTAAATCCCAGTCAGGGTCCAATAACATATTATATGAGTAGAGTGATCTATGCTAGTGGAGCTGTAGGCACTGTAAGTGTAGCTGCTGCATTAGGAATACTACTTATGATAGCACAAGTTATTTCTATATCTATTTCAAATTATATATTTAAGCAAAAGATAGCGTTTCTAGGTGTATAGAATGGTCGTTGTAAGACTTGAAAATGTGACTAAAATATTTGAGAAAAAGGTTGTAGCTGCAGATCATATAACACTTACAATAAAGGACGGAGAATTCTTTACATTTTTAGGTCCCAGTGGATGTGGTAAAACAACTTTGCTAAGAATTATAGCTGGATTAGAGCATCCAGATGAAGGAAAGGTGTATTTTGATGAAGTAGATATTACTGAATTGCCTCCATATAAAAGGGAGACTGGAATGGTTTTTCAAAATTATGCATTATGGCCTCATATGACAGTATACGAAAATATTGCATATGGATTAAAGATTAGAAAACTGTCCAAAGACGAAATACGTAAAAGGGTTATGGAGGTATTAGATTTAGTAAAGCTTAAAGGATTAGAGAATCGGTTTCCAACCCAATTGTCTGGTGGTCAGCAACAGAGAGTGGCCCTTGCAAGAGCCCTAGTTATAAGGCCTAAAGTATTATTGCTTGATGAACCATTAAGCAATCTTGATGCTAAGCTAAGAATTGAGATGAGAGAGGAAATTAAGCAACTTCAGAGAAAGCTTGGGATAACGACAATATATGTGACTCATGATCAAGAGGAGGCAATGGTGATATCTGATAGAATTGCAGTTATGAGATATGGTAAAATAATGCAGACAGGTACGCCGGAGGATGTCTATAAACGACCAGAGAATCTTTTTGTAGCCACTTTTCTTGGAAGGTATTCATTAATAAATGGGATAGTTGATAATGTGGATGGAAATAGGGTGATACTGAAATTTTCATGGGGTAAAGTTACAGGAGTTTTGACAAATAATAGATATAGACTTACAAAGGGTGATGAAGCAGTCGCTATACTTAGACCAGAAATATTTAAGGTAACTAGAAAGAATGGAGAGGAGATGAATACATTTACTGGTAATGTTGAGTGGGTGTCATTTGTAGGCCCCTATATTCAAGCTAGAATAAGATTAAATTCACATTCTATACTAGTGAATTTAGATCCCTGGGTAAAGGTATCTATAGGTATGCCAATCTCCGTACATGCTTCAATAAATGATATTATAATTCTTCCAAGTAAAGAGGGAGAAGTTTTCTGATATATTTTTATATATTTGTGAAAAATAACTATATTAATCTAAAATGCTTGTAGAATATTGGTGATAATTTTTGAATAAACGTAAAACTTTATTGAAAATAAATATTATCACTATAATATTAGTATTATTACTGTGGATCGGACCAACTATATCAGCTCCCACAGTTCCTATAATAAAGTTTGCTGAAAAAATAAAATATCCGCTACCAGCTATACCAGAACCAGTATTGGTTGGCGGTAATTTAGAGGTTCATATAAAAGCTTCGAAGGATGCAGATAGTTGGTCAGCAAAGCTAATGCATGTATTCTTAGGAGAATATAATCTAGAACTAGTTTCTACAGAGTTTATTGAAAATAAGGGATTATGGAAGATTGTCTTCAAGGTTTCCAATAATATTCCTAAAGGATTATATAATCTATCAATTGGTTTTAAGGAAGATGGCCAAAATATAAATATAGTTGAACCCAAATCTGTGTGGATTTTAAAGAAGTGGCCTACAAAACTAAGGTTTCTGGTGTTCGGTGATACTAAAACTCCTGGAGGAAAAGAATTATTTTATGAGGCAATTAAGGAAATTGATCTAATAAATCCCGACTTAGCGATTTTCTTGGGAGATTTAGTGGAAAGACCCGAACAGTCTTCGGCTTGGAAATATTTTCTAGGATCATTTCTACTACTTAGATCTCCATGTTATATAGTCATAGGAAACCATGAATATGGTTCTATTGGGGATGCGAGTATATATGAGAGGATTATAGGTCCACAAAACTATACAGTCAGTATAGGTGATTTTCTATTAATTGTTCTACCAACAGATGCCGATGGATGGGTCAGAATGAATTATCTAAAATGGGCTGAAAATATTCTTAAAAATAGTCATCAAAAATTTAAGATAATAGCATTTCATCACCCACTTTTTTCGACAAAGGTTAAGGGGACTATAAAATCTATATTAGAGTTAAAGAGTGCAGACGATATAAATAAGCTATTTAATCAGGGCTATATATATTATTCCTGGTCGGAGCATCCCGACGAGGCAAAATATCTTTTTAACATTATTATTAAATATGATGTTAGGCTTATTCTCGCGGAGCACATTCATACAGATCTGAATATGATTGTTAAAGACTGGAAGGGTAATAAGCATTACTTTATCACTCCAGCGGCAGTAGCATATGATGTAGCTTCTAAGGACATCAGAGGATTCAAATATCTTGTAATCTACAGTAATGGGACGATTGATGAAAACACAATATATTATAAGGGTACTGGTCCGTTTACATATCCTAATTCTATTCCAATAGATTCTGGTGAAGGTGTATATCCATATAAAATAGGTTTCATTGAATATTACTATGCTCCATTAAATGATGGAAAACATTATGCTGTTTCATTTAAAGCGAAAAATGAGTTAAAAGAGACATTCCATGATATTAGAATTATATTTAAACTACCATTGGATAAGCCGATAGACCAATATAAGTGGACTCCAAGTGAGCCAAGCTATACAGTCTATAAAGGTAGTGATGCATATTATATTGTATTAGAAAATGTTTCATTACCTGCAGGATCCACTATAAAATATACTATATATTCTGTAGATGATGCTACAAAACCAGAAGTAAATATAGATAAATCTCTAAAATTTGAAAAAGAATGGACTCTAGTAACTATTAATGCCAAGGATAGTGGATGGGGTGTAGATGAGGTTTCTGTAAAGTATTCTCTAGATGGTGGAACTACATGGAAATCGCCTGACCTACTAGATTTAGTCGATTTTAAAAACGGGGTTGCAACATATATTGCATGGATTCCGTTTTCAAAGGATGATTATAATACTGGTAAAAGGCTTGATATAAAGGTATCTGTAAAAGATTTTGCTGGAAATAGTGTGGAAAAGAGGGCTACGTTTAGAAAAATGTTGCCTAAGATTTCCCTTACAATAAATATGCCTTCAAACATTACACTTGGCAGTGAATCAGTTATTCAAATTGTTTTGAAGAATACTGGTAATGCGGCAGCTAAAAACGTGATCTTGAATGTATCTGCAACAGATCAATTATCTATAGTTGATGGAGGTGTAATGTCTTTTGATACTATTTCTCCTGGTGAGTCTAAGAGTATTTCTGTTAGGATTAAGGGGGTTTCTAGTGGTACTGCTACAGTAGCAATAGAAGTCTCAGGCATAGGTTTTAAATCGATACGAGAAACGAAAAGCATTGTTATTACTAAACCTCCTGCAAAAATTGATTTAACAATATCACTACCAGAAAAGATTAATGTGGATGAAGAAGCTACTATACAAATTGTTTTGAAGAATACTGGTAATGGGGTAGCTGAAAACATAACGGTCACGGTATCTACGAGTAGCGAATTATCTATAATTAGCGGTAGCAAAAGCAGTATAAATACTATTTCTCCTGGTGAGTCTAAGAGTATTTCTGTTAGGATTAAGGGGGTTTCTAGTGGTACTGCTACAGTAGCAATAGAAGTCTCAGGCATAAACTTTAACCCATTAAGCGAGACAAAATCTCTTAAAGTTGAAAAGTTACAGGGATTTGATATAACAACTATAGGAATAGTTGTAATAGTAATCGTTATAGTAATCATAATAGTATTAATGTTAAAGAGAAAAAGATCTAAATAATTTTACTATTTTTTCTATATCTATTTCACAGACTATTGTTGGATTTTCTAATTCAAAGTTTTTAAGCACTACGGGATTTACTTCACCTATAATTCCCATTTCTTTTCCATTTATAACTATTTTTCCAACTCTACCTTTAATAAAGCTCGGGTCATTTTTTAATGAGATTAACTTAAATTCTTCTATCCCAAGATTTTTAAATAGGGCATAAACTACAGATAAGCCTTCCTCAAGGCTTAGGGAGAAATTTGTTATTGCAAATCCTAGTAAAATATGATTTACTGTCTTAGTTTCGGCTTTACTATCTATATACACTACCTCTCCTATCTCAAAAATCTTCTGTGGATATTCCACATGTTTATTTTTGCTAAAAAAGTTTAGTAGTCCAGGGATAATGCTATTTCTAAGCACAGTATATTGCGCACTTTTCGGGTTCATTACCTCAGCAACTTCCTCAATATTTTTATTCATTTTTATAAACAAAAGATCTTTATTAGACATTATATAATTCAATACTTCTTGAAATCCAAGTCCAACCATTATATCTCTAATCTTTCTAACAACTTTATATATATCTAGTTCATGTCCAATTGTAGATATGTTCGGCAGTTCTGGAACAATTTTATTAAAACCATAGGCTATTGCCACATCCTCGATTAAATCTACTGGATGAAGTATGTCAAGCCTATATGGCGGTATCTCTACATCTATTTTATCTCCATTTATCTTAACCTCATATCTCATTTTTCTAAGTAGATGGGCTATTTTGTTCTCACTTAAATTTAATCCCGTTATCCTATTTACATAATCTTTATCTAAACTAAGTTTTCCTCCCCTTTTCTGAGGCGTATATTCTACACCATTTGGAGTAACTATCTTTGTCCTTTCAATAATCCAACCATGTTCTGCAAAATTATACGCCAGTACATTTAGAATAGAGTTTACAATATACTTATCCAATCCAGTTACATCTATAACGATATCTCTCGTATCTACAGTAACTCTTGTATCTTCAGAATTAATTATTGGAGGCATTGACAAAACTTTCCCCTCAGAGTCTCTTAAAATCGGATAAAGATTTTTATCTCTTAATAAATGTCCATATTCCTTTCCCCGAGGTGTTTTAGAAAGTATTTCATATCCATTCATCTCTATACTGGTATCAAGCGGTATAAACCTAATTTTATTTGGCTCAACTCCTTCATAGTATAGTGGGGGCTTAACCTTATTAAAATCGTAGATACCTATAGACGCTTTTCTTCTATTTCTACACCATGTTCCATGAAGTTTTTCTTGGAAGGTCATAATATGTTTTAATAAATCTTCATCAAGTTTCACGTTATGAAGTATTGTTACGGCAATATAAGGTCTTATTGGAATAATATTTTGATTAACTTTGACTTCGATATCACCATATATAGTGCTGTATTTTGGCTTTCCAGTCTCTATATTAAGATACCCCTTAATAGATCTAGCTAAACCTCCTATTGAAAGCATATCTATCCTATCAGGAGGAATTTCAATACTAATTTTCTTCTCCCCGTTTTCTTCATATATCTCCATTTCCCCTTTAAGTAAAAATATTATTTCCTCTAGGTCTTCAATATCTATTTTACGTCCAATAAGCTTCAACAAATTTTCATAGTCATTCATAGATAGATCTATAGTTGGCATATTTTCACCCATATTCCTTTTCTCTTAACCATCGAAGATTTTGAGAATGAAGTTCTCTAATATCATCTATTCCAAGTTTGATCATGGCAAGCCTACCTATACCTATACCCCATGCAAGACATTGCACTCTAGGATAATCTATGCCTAAAGGTATTAATACTTCCGGTCTAAAT
>Ga0190308_1000649_pt1 | contig 10759 bp, 7 predicted proteins | sample 48700756_MG_FD_165050 | JGI IMG/M metagenome (GOLD analysis project Ga0190308, IMG submission 165050) | Hydrothermal vent sediment bacterial communities from Southern Trench, Guaymas Basin, Mexico - 4870-07-5-6_MG | ecosystem: Environmental > Aquatic > Marine > Hydrothermal vents > Sediment ...
GGTGTTATTTAACCCATGTTTTCTCGGGCCCGGCGGGCTTCGAACCCGCGACCCCCGGGTTAAAAGCCCGGTGCTCTATCCTGGCTGAGCTACGGGCCCATCCGATGCTCCGGCTTAACTCTTATCTTTGCATGGTATTATGTTTTTTATTGTGGGAGGGGTGGCTTTAAGCTATGGCGGCTAAGATAGTTGTTGTCGGTAGCTTTAATGCCGGTTTGACCTTTAAGTCGAGGCGTTTGCCGGCTGAGGGTGAGAGCATTCTAGGGGATTATAGCGTAAGTGAGGGTGGGAAGGGCTCTAATCAAGCAGTTCAGGTTGCGAGGCTTGGGGGCGAGAGTCACATGGTTGGATGCGTTGGGAGGGATTCCTACGGGGAGATGGCCATAAACCTTTGGAGGAGGGAGGGGGTGGACTACAGCTATGTGAGGATAAGTGATGAAGACCACACGGGGGTGGCCGTGATCCTCGTTGATGAGAGGGGTGTGAACATGATCGTGATAGACCCTGGAGCGAATTATCTCCTCTCGAAGAGGGATGTCGATGAAGCTAGAGATCTCATTCTATCGGCGGATGTCTTGCTGACGGTCCTGGAGATCCCCGTTGAGACCGCGGTATATAGCTGTAAGGTGGCTAAGGAGGGAGGGGTGATGACGATCTTTAATCCAGCTCCTGCCCAGCCCATCCTCCCAGACGCCTTCAAATACATCGATATCATGACTCCGAATGAGACCGAGTTAAAAACCCTGCTAGGGCTCCCTCCAGATAAGCTTGCCAAGGTCGGCGATCTAGCGTCGAAGCTCATTCAGAAAGGAGTTGGAAAGGTGGTAGTAACCCTAGGAGAGAAGGGGGGATACGTCCGCGACGGCAGGAGAGGATACGCCTTCCCAGCATTCAAGGTGAACACGATCGACCCGACGGGGGCTGGAGATGCATTTAATGGAGCTCTCGCAGTTGCCTTAGCGGAGGGAATGAATCTGGATGAGGCCGTGAAGTTCGCCGCAGCCGCCGGAGCCCTAACGGTTACGAAGCTCGAGGTGATCCCAGCCCTGCCATATAGAAAGGAGGTCGAAAGATTCTTGGAGGAGAGGGGGCGAGAATGGAAGGTGGGCGGCGGATGATCTGAAAGCCTGAGATTATTAAGGTGGAATTCGAGGAGGCCGATAAAGTCCGCCGGATCTTCAAATTTTAATTAGATTCAAAAATATTTGATTGGTATTTTGGTGTGGGTTCGGTCAGTATTTTGTCTTTGGTATCCTCTTAAGCTCCGTGCCGGGCGGAGCTATAGCTCTTATCACCACATCCTCCACGACCCCTCTATTCTCCGCCGGATTATACATGGCCTCAACCAACCTATCGTAGTCCATTCTCTCGATTATCTGGTTCGCGGCTCTTAATGCGTTCATACTCATTACCAGCGCGGTCTCAACGGGGATTCTTTCAGGGTTTATGTCTATCCCGAAGTATCCCCTGTATCCGTACATCTTTAGGACTAGAAGGGCTGCGACCATCTCCTCCCATGCGAGGACTCCGATGTCCAGGTCTTGATCATAGTTTCCTAGAGGTTGACTATTCCAATGGGTGTGAAACAGCCTCGCCTCACGCATCACTGACGCTAATGCATATGCCAGCTCCTCATGCCCCATTAAGACGTGGCCAACTTCCGGATTTAATCCAACCAATCTATATCCCTGCTCCAATAGTCTCTTATTCTCTGGATTCTTTAACCTCTCTTCGATGTATCTGGCCGCTAAGATCCCGTTCGCCGTATTCCTGTAAATGTTATTTCCTCTGGGCTCATACGGCTTAGGCTCCAATGCGACCTGGACCCCTGGGACCTCATCCATGGCCTCGGCTAACCCGGACTCAAACCTCTCCCACATGTCATAGAAGTTTACTCCGATCGGGTTTTCGTATCCGTCTATTCCAGGCCAGACCACCATGAACTCCGCCCCCACCTCCTTCACGAGCTTCAAGGTCTCCGTAGCCCTTCTAATCGCCTCTTTCCTCGCCTCATCGATCGGGCTTGACAAGGATCCGAACTCGAAGATCTTCTGATAGAAGATGTTGGGTGCGATCATCTGGAGACCTATCCCCGTCTCCTTCCTCAATCTCTTATAGAGGTCTAGGTTGTCCCAGTTTATCTCATTCGGATAATGGGCTTCGAGCCTGAATGTCTTGTCCACGAATCCCTCATCATACATCCACGCAACCTTATTCAAGATATCCTCTATTCCACCCCTCTCGATATATGGTTCATGGAACCTACCTCCAGGTGGGAAGAAGTACCAGACGCCCGCCGAGAACTTTAGTTCGAGCTTGAATGTCTTTAGATGCTTTAATAGATCCTCCTTACCCCTTATGATGGACTGAGATCTAGTATCCCTCATAACGATCACGTCAAGATTGGGCGACGCTGAGATAAAAATCTTTTGAAAGACCTCGTATTCGGCGATCACATGTAAACTCCCTACATCGGAGGTCTCTCAAAATCCCTAACATATCTCATCACAGCTTCCAAAACCGATGATCGGCCGAGTTGGCATCCTAAAGACCTTCAACTAGGTTTATATTAAAGAGACGAGAATAAGTGGCATGATTAATCATGGAAATGCTCTTAAAGATTTCCTAGAATCCGATGCATTCCCCTCACAGTAATTAGAGGTGATGAGCGAGTGAAGGAGCCCCATGTGGAATTCTTTGAGAGGCCCAGAGATCCGCTTCCGGGCAATCTTCTCTTCGAGGCCCTCGACCCACCTGAGGAGATCATCTTGGCGGCGAATCCTAGGTTGACTAGGGAGCTTATCGAGGGAATCCTGAAGGCGGCGAAGGAGACCGAGAATATAGTGATCTTGGAGCTCTCCTTAACCGAGATGAACTTGAATGGAGGATATACGGGATTGACTCCAAAATTGTTCGCCGAGAGGGTTAGGGAGGCCGCCGAAAACGTTGGATGGTTTGGATACGTTTTACACGCGGATCACGTTGCGCTGAGGAGGGGAACCGACGACGAGATCGAGAATGTTAAGCGGGAGCTTCTAGCCAGAGTTGAGGCGGGATTCACGAGCTTCGCCATAGACGCCTCCCATCTCGTCGAGAGGAAGGGGAAAAGCGTTGAGGAGAAATTGAGGAAGAACGTGGAAAAAACCGCGGAACTATTCCGGTTTCTCGACGAAAATCTCGGACATAGGTCTTATGGCCGTGAGGGGGAGGTCGGCGTGATAGGCGGCGAACTAACCGATATTCCAGAAGCATTACATTTCGTTGAATCGCTCAAGATGAATGGGGTGGATTTACATTGGCTCGCAATCTCCAACGGCTCGAAGCACGGCGTATCGGTTGATGCTGAGGGAAACGTCATCCCTCAACTTACAATAGACTTGAAGAGAACGGTTGAGATAGTCGACGCGCTCTGGGCCAGGGGCCATAGATCTAGAATAGCCCAGCATGGGATGAGTGGGATCCCACTTTACCTGATAGCCGAGAAGTTTCCGAAGGGTAAGATAAATAAGGGGAATGTGGCGACCTACTGGATGCTCATGATCTGGAATATCCTCAGAATCTATGAGCCGGAATTATACAGGAGAATTTACAGATGGGTCGTAAGTAGATATGGGGAAGAGGGGGTGCCTGAGATGGAGACCTTCACGAAATACAGCAAATATGCGATAAAGGAGTTCTCTCATAGCCTAGACAAGATAAGTGAGGAGACGAGAAACGCGATAAGGGAGAAGGCCTACGCGGAAGCTCTAATCCACATCAAGGCATTCGGCATGAACAAGACGGCTAAGAAGGTCTACAGATACATAAGGGATAAGAACATCAGATACTAGCTCAGAAAAGTTGATAAAATGCCTCTCGACAGATATTGTTAGGCCCTGGTAGTATAGTCCGGCTTAGTATACGGGCCTGTCGAGCCCGTGACCCGGGTTCAAATCCCGGCCAGGGCGTAAATCATTCTTAATTAAGATCTGTCGTCCAAGGGTAGATTTTTAGAACTATCGGGTGGAGCTCTGATAACAGATGTTGTGGCAAATTATAATTTCTTTCAAGGCGTATATAAGGATTCTATGCGAGCTTCGAGACCTGTATAACCGCTTTTAATCGTTCATCCCAAATCTTAAATCGAGCAAGAGTCCCAAGAAAATGGTGCCTTGAAATGGGGTCTAAACCAGGTTCCGGGACTATAAGGATATCTGCGATATTGTTGGTCCTCACGGCGTTTTCAGCCGCTCTCGCGGCCGCTGCATTGATCACCGCTCCAGCCTATGCGTCAACCGAGACCCCCGCTGCAGCGGCTGCCGTAGCCTCGAAGAAGAGGCTCGTTGTGAGGGCCGTCTTCCAGACCCCTGTCAGCGAGCCCTGGGATGGAGCGATCCATCAAGCCATTCTAAAGGTTGCCGAGGAGTTTAGGGAGAGGGGGATAGAGGTCGACTACAAGTTCGTGGATAGGAGGAGTGATCCGAAGGATTATGAGCTCGCCTTAAGGGATGCCGCGAGGGTTGCCGACGTAGTGTTTCTAGACGCTTTCTTAAAGGAGGACATCGCTAGGAGGGTTGCGAAAGAGTTTCCAGACGTGGCCTTCGCCGCCGGAAGCGAGTATCTCCCAACCCCGCCTAACTTCGCCGTCTTCGATAACTGGCTCCATCAGCCCGCCTTCCTGGCTGGTGTAATCGCCGGTAAGATCACCAAGACGAATAAGATAGGGGTCGTCGCGGCCATGCCGATAAACGAGGTCAATAGGATAGTCAACGCATTCATCGCCGGGGCAAAGACGGTTAATCCTAAGGTGAAGGCCAAGGTCGTCTACCTCCTAGGAAACATACCTCCCGGCGAGTCTCCATGGTATCATCCGGCGACGGCGAAGAGGCTGGCCAAGACCCTAATAGACCTTGGATGCGACGTGATATTCGCGGAGAGGGTTGGCGCCGAGGAGGCCGCCATGGAGGCTCATGCAGCCGGCAAGGATGTCTGGATCATAGGCAACATGGCCGACCAGTATTCGAGGGCGCCTGACGTAACGATAACCAGCCTAGTCTGGGATATGAGACCTACGGTTAGGGTGGTTTTCGAGAGGGTTTTGGCCGGAACATTCACCGCGGATAACCTCGGAACCTATTCGTGGACGTGCTTCAATGGATCGTATCTGGCCCCATTCCACCACTTCGGTAAACCGTCTCCGCCGATGACCAAGGAGATCTTGGACCTAGTCAAGGAATGGGAGACTAAGATTAGAACCGGGGCAACTTGGATACCGATAATCGAGCTTCCGCCCGAGAAGGTTTGGCCAGAGCTTCAGCAAGCTCAGGGACCCGCGGCCGCTCCCCCGAAGATCTCCGAGATCCTCAGCTACGTATTAGCGATTATAGTGGTCATCGAGGCGATAGCCATAGTCTACCTAGTTAGGAAGCACGCGGCGGAGAAGGCTTAGTCAGCCCGGCGGCGAGCCGGCGGCCATCGTGGCCAAAAGAGAACTCCGATGGATGAGTCTCCAAAAACTGGCTTCTAAAAAGTTGGAGAAGCCCCTCCTCGACTCCAAAATTTTTATTAAGACCATGAGAGACGGTGGTGAAGGGCTTCGTGGAAGTTGCCGTCGAGCTTGAAGACGTCGTTAAGACCTTTGTCGGAGGGATAACCGCCGTCGATCACATCTCCCTGAGGCTTGAGGAAGGGGTTCTATATGGGTTGGTTGGCCCGAATGGTGCTGGGAAGTCAACCCTAACCAACCTGATCTCGGGCTACCTAATACCTGATAGCGGCGAGATCTACGTCCACGGAATCCCGATAATAGACTATCATCAGGCCATGGCGGAGGCCGGCGTCGTTAAGGTGGAGCAGCATCCAAACCTCGCACACGACTTAACCCCATTAGAGCACCTGAGGCTGATCCTCCCCGGCTTGATTCCGAGGACGGATGCGCTGAGGAGTAGGGCCGAAGAGCTGTTGAGGAATCTGAACGCGCACGTCGACCTCGACAGGAAGGTTGAGGGCCTCCCGATAAGCCAGCAGAGGATCTTCGAGATAGTTAAGGCGCTGATAATCTGCGAGCTACTTCACAGGGCCGGCAGGAAGCCGGTTCTGATCCTGGATGAGGCCACGGCGTTCCTACAGCTCCAGCAGAAGACGGCGTTAAAGGAGTTCATTAGGAGATATCTGCCGCTCGGATACACGATAATCTGGATCTCACATGACCTGGCTGAGGTGATAGATGTCTCGGATGAGATACTGGTGATGAGCGTTGGAAAGATAGTTTCGAGGATGAAGACCGCGTCCCTAGAAGTCTCGGACCTCGTGAGAAGCATGTTTGAGACCGTCCCGGTCTCGGAGTCGGCCGCCGAGCGTGGGAGGATGATCTCAAATGACCCAGCCTTAGTGATAAGGGGTTTGGATGTGAGAGATGATAGGGGAGCCCTGGTCGTGAAGGATCTGAACCTAACGGTCTATAAGGGTGAGGTTCATGGAATAGCGGTCATACCCGGAACCGGTGAGAAGGAGCTGGCGGAGTGCATCTACGGCTTGAGGAGGGCTGACCGCGGGAGGATCACCTTCTTCGGCCAAGACATCACAAACAAGAACGTCTACGAGGTTAAGAGGCTCGGCATATCATTCCTCTCAGACGATAAGATTAGGGATGGGCTCATACCGGTCGCAAACGTGGAGGATAACCTCACGATAGGGAGCGATGAATTCTTCACCAAGGCTAAGGGGCTGATAATAGATGAGAGGCTTAAGGAGAGATTGGCTTGGAAGCTCATCGAGGAGTTCTCCATCGTAACGAGAGGGCTCAAAGTTCCGGTGACGACCCTCTCTGGAGGAAACATGCAGAGGGTTTACTTGGCCAGGGTTATGGGTAGGTGGGCTAAGCTCCTGATAGCCCTGCATCCGACCGTAGGTCTAGACCCGATGGGGACCAAGATATTCTTCGACAAGGTTGGGGAGAGGAAGAGGAGGGGCTTGACGACCATAATAATCTCCCCGAACGTGAAGGAGCTATTGAACTTCTGCGACAGGATTTCGGCCATGTATGAGGGGAGGATCATCGGAACATTCAGCCCGGAGGAGGTGACCGTTGATAGGCTTGGAATGATGGTGAGCGGGGTGGTGGAGGCATGATCAAGATAACCCTCCAGAGGAGGGAGCCTCTACCAACGATCTATAGGATCCTTCTACCGGTCGCGGCTGTCCTCCTAGCCCTGTTGACGGCCTCGATCTACGTCTTGATAGCCCATGGAGACGTCTTCAAGGTGTATTATTACTTGATCACGTGGCCATTCGAGAATCCCACGGAGATCTTCGTAACCGCCACCCCACTAATCCTCCTAGCGTTCTCGGTTCTGGTCGCCTTCAGGGCCAGATTCTGGAATCTTGGGCCGCATGGACAGTTCATAGCCGGCGGTCTCGTGGCCGCTTGGATAGGGGTCCAGCTCGGCGGATTACCATCCATCCTCCTGATCCCGACGATCTATCTCCTCGCTTGGCTCGCGGGCTCCGCGATATGTCTGGTCTCTTGGTGGCTCAAGGTTAAGAGGAATCAGGATGAGGTTCTGACAACCCTATTGATCTGGTGTGCGATGCTCCAGATAAATGCCGGACTGCTCACAGGTCCCCTAAAATCTCCGTACACAACCTATCCCCAATCGGCCGAGATAAGCCGGAACGCCATGCTCCCAATCCTCATACCGAATACGAGGCTTCACGCAGGAGTGATACTCCCATTCGTGGTCCTGGCCTTCCTTTGGATACTATTCACAAAGACGGCCATGAGGGATAGGATCACAGCCGCGACGGCCCCGAGGGTGGCGACCCTCGAGGGAATAAACGTCTCATCGGTCTACTTCTGGGTGGCCTTCATAAGCGGCGGGATCGCTGGACTGGCCGGAGCGAATGAGGTCATGGGATTACTTCACTACATGACCCCGTTCATGGGCCCAAACTACGGCTTGGTCGCCTTGGCGACGGCCATGCTCGGCGGACTGAATCCAATAGGAGTCACGATATCCACCCTCTTCTACAGCATAATAATTAACGGGGCGAATGCGATGAGCTGGAACACGGGCGTCCCATCATTCCTATCAGACATAATCCAGGCACAAGCCCTAATCTTCTTCCTCATCCTAGGGGTCTTAAACAATTATAGGATAGTCGTGGTGAGGAAGCCCGCCGCAAAGCCCGCGGCTCCCCCAAGACCCTCAATCCAAGGATTTACGAACGGCGGCGTCGGGATGCATAGACCCATGGGGCCCAGGGTCGCCGGAATCCTCAGATCCAATGCGGTGAGGATACCCGCGCTCCTAATCGGGACGGCGATAATCCTCTCGACGATCGGATTCATGTTCCCGGCGGTTAAGGGCAGCTTCGCGGATCTATTCACGTCGAGCATGATCTCCCTAACGATATTCACGGCCACGCCCATAGTCTTCGCCGCCATGGGCGAGCTGCTCCTCGAGAAGACCGGGGTGATAAACCTCGGGATCTGGGGGATAATGATAGCTGGAGCCGGGTGGGGATTCATGGCCGCATACTTCACCAACAACCTCCTATACGGGGTTCTCGTGGCCGCGGCTATAGGAGCGATCTTCGGAGCGATCCTAGCGTTCCTGGTGGTAACCCTTGAAGCTCAGCAACATATAGCGGGGGTCGCCGTAACCTTCTACGCCATGAACCTGACATACTTCATTCATCGGGTATTGATAGGCTCTCCCCTAGTTGAGCCCACGCTGCCCCAGACGAGGGTCTTAAAGGTGCCGTTCATCGGAGACGCCCCGTTCATCGGAGCCCTATTCAATCAAACCCCATACACGTATATCGGAATCTACTTGGTGCCCCCACTCCTATTCCTATTGCTGTATAAGACGAGGTGGGGTTTGATCGTTAAGGTTGTTGGGGAGAACCCGAGGGCGGCCGACGCCCTGAAGATCAGGGTCCACTTGGTGAGGTATTTGGCGATAATAGTCGGCTCGGCCTTGATGGCCGTCGGAGGGGCATTCTACCCGCTCATAGATCTGAGAACGTTCAATCTAAACGTCGGAGGTGAGTGGAGCTGGATAGCCATGGCCCTAGTCGTCTTGGGGAATTGGAACCCCATCTGGATCTGGCTCGCGTGCATCTTCTTCGGCTTCCTTAACGCCGCCCAAGCATGGCTAACCACGATAACGGCTCAGATCCCATACCAATTCCTCCTAGCGATCCCATATCTCCTGACGGTCGGGCTCTCGGCGATCTTCGGGAAACGCGTCAGACCTCCGAGGGCCATGCTCCAAGCATATAGGAGGGAGTGAACTAGCTAGGCGATATGGAAAAAATTGGGGATTATTTAGGCTACTTTGAGAGCAGATAGACTATCGAGACCGACGCCGAGATCACAGCCCTCCCAGGCTCCACCGGAACGCCGCCGGCCTCGGGGGCCTTAAACGCTATCACAGGCCTCGGAACAGGTATGACGGGCTGAGAGGATAGGCTCACGGACTTTATCCCAACCACCTCCATCCCGAGAGATTCCGCGACCACCCTCGCCTTCTCCTCAGCATCCTCGACCGCCGCCCTTATCGCCTGCTGGGTGAGCTCCGCCCTCTTCTCATCCGAGATCGTGAACTGGACGCCATACATTCCATCTGCTCCAGCCGAGAAAGCCGCATCTATTGCCTTTCCAACCAAGTCTATATCCCTGATCCTCACGACTATGGTATAGCATGCCTCGTAGCCGACTATCCTCGGAGGCTTCACCTCATAATCGTATCTTGGATAGACGTTTATCCCAGAGGTCTTTATGTCCTCATCCTTTATCCCGAGACCCTTTAAGGCGTCTATTATCGCGGAAGCCTTCGAGGCGCTCACGCTCAACGCCTCCTCGGCGGTAGTTCCCTGACCCAACGCCCTAAAGGTAACCATGGCCTCATCCGGAGTATAGTATACTTTTCCGACGCCGACCATCGAGAGGGTTGTAACCTCCTGCATCCGGGATGTGGATGTTGTCGACGCGGTTTCGGCGAGTATCGGATTGGATGTCAGGATCACCGATGTCATCAACCCGATCGCCATCACGCAGATGGCTATTGGCAGGATCACGTTCCTCGCTTTCATGGCTGATAGGTGGTTGAGCTACCTATTAATGCCTTAGAGTGAAACGGTTTGTTCCATTAAGTAGAACGCCGAGCCGACCGAAACACGAAGATCCTCGATAAAGCTTTCACTTAAGAATAGATCTGGTTTTCATGCATCGCGGATCTAAAAAATGCTATTTGGACGATCATCTCCGCCCAGCCGCCTCTGGAGCCTTGAGGGATTATGAGAAGATTTCTCGCTTACTCGAGCATAGTTCACCAAGTTCCTCAAGATCCTCTCATGCTTCTTCTCGTCGTCGGCTATACAATCCACCAAGAGGATGAGGAGCTTGTGCCGCAGCAATTTCTTGATCTCATTTAGGCCGTAGATGTGGAAGGATTTCTCCTCCGACAGGAGCTTATCCAACAACTTTATGTCGGGGAGGTCTATCTTCATCTCCCCACCGCTCTCGACTATGGACATCAAGAGCATCATTATATCAGCGTGCTTTATGCAGTCTCTGGCGATCATCCTGATCAACATCCTCATGGCCTGATTCCTCAACCTCGACGCGATCCTCATAAACTGTTCAGCCGACCTCTGCTCGACCTCAAACCTCTCCCTAAGGAGCTGTAGCAGCCTCTGAACCTCATCCCTCTTCAAGTCTATGACGCTCTCCTCCTCCCTACCCATCATCTTCTTATGCTCGATCAAGGTGATC
>Ga0190308_1000650_pt1 | contig 10748 bp, 18 predicted proteins | sample 48700756_MG_FD_165050 | JGI IMG/M metagenome (GOLD analysis project Ga0190308, IMG submission 165050) | Hydrothermal vent sediment bacterial communities from Southern Trench, Guaymas Basin, Mexico - 4870-07-5-6_MG | ecosystem: Environmental > Aquatic > Marine > Hydrothermal vents > Sediment ...
GGTTAAAATAGGTGATGTGGAAATGGTGGATATTGTAGAGAGGGCGGTTAAGAAGAGGAGTGAGCGTATTGCTGTTTCGGAAGCGTATTATAAAGAAGGCGTGGAAGCACCCTCCAAGGATTGGCTGGAGCAGTTTAAGAAGGCGAAGGACAGGCGAAACGCAGGTTTGAGGCGAGCAATTGAGGAAGGTTTGTTTGAGAAAGGGGCGGAGCGAGTTGGCACAGAGGGCTGGCAGAAGGCAACACTCGCAAAGGCGGACAGATGGCTTACTGGAGCAACATCAGAAGAGGCGAATGAGAAGTATGCGGAGAGAATGCGTGATGTCGCAGAGTGTATTGAGCGGGCAAGGAAGGCGGTTGAGGGAATGCCTACAACAACTGTTGAGCAGAGGGCGGAGAAGTCAAAACGCTTCCAAATTGAGATGGCGAAGTGTATGGAAGCGAAGAAAAGGGGGCGTTAAGTTAGGTTAAAGTAGGAGGCGGGAGGAGAAATGGCACTCGTAGAACCTTTTATGATAAAGTCGGCAATTGGTGTCGGAGCGGATACTGCGGTTGAGCTTACTGCGGATACTGGCGAGAGTTTGCTCATAAAGGATGTTATAGTAAAGGGTAGCGATGACGAATATGTTGTGTTTGAGATTGGTAAAACGACAGTGGGTTTCTTTAGAGTAGATAATGGCAAAGCGGGTTCGCATTTAGCACCCAATATGGCGTTTGCTAATAAGAACGCATGCTATTACGGTTTAAGGGCGAGCAGGTCAGTTACATTACTCAATTACATGATAGAAAAAGGGTGGATGTCGGGGTATCCTGTCGCAGAGGGGCAGACATTTAGAGTTAAACCTTATACATCGGGTAAGAAATTGGGAAATGTTTTTATACTGTATGAGAAGTATGACGCAGGTGACATAAAGAAAGATATGCCGAATGGAAGCGAAGCAACGGAATATGTTTTCGTTAATTACGGTTATGCGGAAAGTGATTTAACAAGCGGAGGAGATTACGAAGTTAATTATGTGAGGACGACAAAGGAGTTTATTGATTTTCCCTTTGGGGACGCAGTTCCTGCTAAACATGAGGTAGATATATTGGCGATATGTGCGACAGAAGCATGTGACTGGGACGCATCGGACACTTACACATATACGAAATATCTAAAGTTGTTTAAAGGTCGCAGAGTTCTCTTTGATGATGATAGAAACGGTTTGTTGTTTTACTACCCACCGTCATGGATAACTTCTGCGGGGACTTATTTCGGTAAGGGTATAAGCGTTCTTGGTAATTACTCGGATAAGGACAGGCGAGAGCCTTTTGTGCTACCGACACCGCTCCACTTTGTCGCAGGTGACGAACTTAAGGTTTATATCACAGCAGGGCAAGGGACAAACGCTGCGGTTTTAGAAAGAGCGTTTGTGGAGGTTGCGATGATTGAGAAAGTTAAAGTAGCAGAGTAAAGGAGGTGTAAGGGGAAATGGTGATATACAATAAAGGTTTGAGTAGGGATAATAGCACAGATGAGGGAAAGACAATATTTACCCTCGCATCAAAGGAGGAAGAGAAGTATAAAGTGCGACGCATAGTGATTACTGATATTAATACAAATCCGCTTGTGATGGAAATTTGGTTAGAGCGAGACAGAATAGGTGAGAATATACCGCTTGAGGTTATTGCTGATGCGACGCCAGAGCGAGTAATTGATGTAGATGTGGAAATTCCAATAGGTTACACTTTTAAGGTTATAATAAAGCCGCAAACAAGCGGAAATCAAGGAAGTGTGAGAGGTTGGGTGGAATACGAAATTGTTGGTTAAAGAGTAAAGGGTGAGAGAGAGATGCCCGCAAGGCGAGGAAGGCGGGAATTTATTGGCGGAACGGGAAGAGCGGTAAAGGAAGCAAGGGTAGATGTAGTTCTACAAAGGGTAAATGAGAAAATTGGGTCGGAATTAGATGTCTCACCTTCTCATATTTACCGTTACGGCGTAAATAACATCTTCCAGCGGACTTTTGCTTATTTGCTTGGATGGAAGACAAACGGCGAACCTCAAAAGGTAGCGGTTACGGAAGGTGGTTTGCTTAAGGTCGGTATAAGTGGAGCGGGTTTTGAGGATATAAGTGTTCTTAAGGGAACAGCAACGGTAACATGGTCGGATGTTTTGGAATTTTCTTTTGTTCCGAATAGAATAAGGTTTGAGAGTTTGGATTATCCTTATTGTGTGATGTTTAGTAAGGATAATGTAACATGGTCGGAAGCAATTTATGTAGATGAGGGAACGCCGAGAGATTATGATATATGTGCGAAATATGTTAAAGTAAAGAGATATGGTGGAACAGATGCGAGGTATTGGATTGTAGGAATGAGATAAGGGGGAGGGTGGAAATGAGGAGGAAGGGAAATCTTCTTTATAATGGTGATTTTGAGACGGGAACAACGGAAGGGTGGGAGAAGGGACCGTATGGACTTATATGTCAATATGAGTTAAGTGCTGCTTCGGAAGCGAAATTAAGGGGTAAATATGGTGGTATGTTATTTTCTTCCGATTATAAACCGTCTGCCTATATAGCGTATAATAAGGTTTGTTCGTTTGAGGAATATGAGGGGTATTTGTTTATCTGCCCTTTTAAGGTTGTAAAAGGAGTAACTTTTATGGGTATTTTATATGGTTTGGATGATAATAAGAATTATATAACTCAATATCCTATTGGGTCTTTGTTTGGGGAAAAAGACTGGACAAGTATAAAGGCGATTTTAAGAGGATTTGGTGATATTACACATTTTAAAATAGGATGCTATACTTACGGTAAAAGTGATGGTGGGAAGGTTTATTTTGATGAGGTAAAATTACTTCCATTACGGTCTTTAAAAGGGCATGTCTTGGCAAATTTTTATTATAATGAGAGTATAACATCATATACAAGGTGGGACCCTATGCTTACATGTATTGGAAGATGTAGATTAGAAAGCATAATAACCGTTAATGCTGTGTCAGGGACTTCGCCTACTTTAGATGTTGTAATATCAACAGGACTTTTTGAGGATTGGAGGACGGAATTAAAGCACTCGCATCCACAATTTACTGATATTGGAACGGATAGGTTAAGTGTGGATTTGCCAGAGGTATGTTGGATAACGATACATTATTATGTTGGTGGGACAAGTCCTTCGTTTGATGTTTCGCATCATATACGGTTACAACCGTATTAGCGGAAAGGTGAGAGAGATATATGAGCATAAAGGAGTTGGAAGAGCGAGTAAGAGCAATTGAGACAAGGTTAAATCATATTAGCACAGATGTGCGATGGATTAAAAAACTCTTGTATTTAGTTTTGTGTGTTCTTCTTTTATCACGGGGTTTTGATATAGTAAATGGTGCGGTTGTAAATCAAACGCAACTAATTAAGGATGTTAAGGCATGTCCTTACAACATAAGTGACTATGAGCAAGGCGTTTTTGACTGCTCAAATATGGCAAAAATGCTTTATGATTATTTAACAGAGAAGGGTTATAGATGTTGTATTATTGCTGTGTGGAATAATTCTTGGGGTATTGGACACGCTTTGCTTTTTGTGGAAGGTTACGCAATAGAACCGACGGCGAAGGACTTCGCATGGTGGTATTATAATAAAAGATTTAAAATAGATAAGATACAATATTTAAACGGAGAGGAGTTAAGCGGAAGAGAGTGGATATATCCTAAAAGGTGGTGAGAAGTGGGCATTTTTGATGTTTGGGCATCGTGGGCGGATTGGCTTTCGGATTGGTGGGACGCATTTAAAGACAAGGTTTGGGATATTAAATGTGAGTTATGGTCGTGGGTAGATGATATAGCAAAATATTGGGTTAAGCAAGCGGACATGTTTTTTGATATATTAAAACATACATGGTCGGAAGTGGAAGATTTAGTGGAAGATGCGAAAACATACGCAGATAATATTGTTACCGACGCTATACTCAAAATAGATAGTTGGGTCGCAACCTTTGGCGAGACAGTAGCGGAGTTATGGAATAAATTAGAACCGTATGTGTCGGGTTTAATAACGCCAGTAGAAACTGCTTTGGACACTATACAAAACATTAAAATACCTTCTTTAGAAGACATAACAAACGCATTAAACGAGAGTGTAGATAATATACTTAATTGGGACATTCCCTTACTAAATCAGTCGGTAAGTGATTTATGGAACGAAGCAAATAAAATATGGAATGAGATATGGAATAATATTTGGACTTCGCTTAATAATGCTTGGGACGATATAAATAATATATGGAACACTTTTGCGGAAATACCCGCAGATATATGGAATGCTATAACAGAAGGGTGGGAAGGATTTAGTGATTTTTTGCTTTCGCAAGGCGAGAAATTTGTGGAGAAGATTTTGGACATAGACATTCCCGTAGATGATATTATAGAAGATTTAGAACGCAAATTTAAGGGTGGAGGAAAATGAGGGTCGGGGATTTAATAACAAAATTGGTGGAAATAGCAACAGCACCTTTGACGCCAATAGCGGATGCTATAAACAATTTTGTTAAGGATTTTGCGAACACCCTAAAAGAAGGTATTTTAATGATTATTAGACATTTAGAAGAGGAAGCGAAACCCGACCTTGATAAACTTATACCTGCGGAGTTTTTAGAATTACCCTATTATAAGGATTTAAAGGAGTATGTAGAAGAAAATGCGGGTAAAAAACCTATTCCATTACTCGCACTTGCGGGAATGGTCGGCGGAAGCATAGTAGGAACAGGCGTCGGAATGGGTTTAGGCGGTTTCGGAAGAGATATATCTAATTGGTTTAATTCGTGGAGGCGACCAACACCATTAGATATTCCAATTTTGGCATACGCATCGCATACTGGCAAATTGGACGAAACGACAATAGACACAAATTATGCGAATTTAGGATATGATGATAATTATAAAACCGTTTTATTTGATTATTACAAACCCAAACTTTCGGTTACGGAGTTATTAGAAGCGGAGAAAAGAATTGAGAATTTGGATATAGATGTTAATGAGGAGTTAAAGGCACACGGGTTTAATGATAAGGAAATAAGTGTTTTAAGAGAATTATCATACGCATATCCTTCCCCAACGGACTTTATTAGATTTGCTGTGCGAGAGGTATTTACCGACGATAAAGAGACGCAAGAGGCATTATCAGCGGACTTTCCCGAAGACATAGTGCCGTATGCGGAGAAAGCGGGCATGCGTAAAGAAGTTTTGGAGTGGTATTGGAAAGCACACTGGGAGTTACCTTCGCCGACGCAAGTATATGAGATGCTCCATCGCTTAAATCCAGATGTTTTAAAAGTGCGTGGTGATGCTTATAAGGAAATGGATTTAGATTTGACCAAATTAGAAACAACGAAAGAAACCGTAGAATTCTACTTAAAGCAAGCGGATTATGATAAGCGATGGAGAGAGCGTTTGCTCGCAATATCATATAATCCTTTAACGAGGGTGGATTTGCGTCGCATTTACGAATTAGGATTAATAGATGATAATGAGTTATTAGCGAGATTAATGGAGGTCGGTTATACAAAGAAAGATGCCGAATTAATGCTTGAGTTCTATAAAACATTTAGGCAAGAAGAAGCGAGGACATTCGCAAAAACGGAAATTAAGTATCTTTTATATTACGGTATAATCAACGAAACCGAGGCAAAGGTTATGCTTGAGAGATTAGGTTATACCGAAGAGGATGCGAAGACAATGATAGAGTTATGGAAAGTAAAATTAGCGGAAAAGGACATGCGTGAGACACAGCAATATGTGCGTGATGCTTACGCATTAGGCGAAATCACAAGAGAAGAAGCGGAAAGAATTTTAAAGGAGGCAGGTTTATCAGAGGAGGTTATAGCGGTTGTTTTAGATAAAGAGGATAAACGAAGATTAAAATCACAGAAGTTACCTTCTGCTTCTACTGTTGTTAAGTGGCTTAAGAACGGTATTATAACAGAAGATAAAGCAAGAGAGATATTACGCTCAATAAATGTAAAGGAAGAATATATAGAATACTACATAAAGGAGGCGGAGGTTGAGGGTGGTGAGTGAGGAAACGAAGGAAAAGGAAGTGAGAGCAGAAAAGAAGAGATATGAGAGCGAGCATCAATTAAAAGTCCGCACATATCACTTACTCTCAATACTCACGGCGAAAAGTAAATAACAAAAATCCGAAATTATATATCTAAATATTTTTCCACTGGAAATATATCCGAAAACCTTTTTAAGTTGCTCCCCTTACATAATAGTGGTGATACCCGTGAGGGGGGAAATACGGGTATTGCTGGAAAAGGTGCGGGGAGCGAGGTTTGAGGAGGAGCGAAGAGAGGCAGAGAGGCAAATCGTTGAGGAAAGTATAAAACGAACACACAAGGTCGCAGAGGTCGCTCAGCGTATAGCAGAGATGTTCGGACTTGCGGAAGAAGCGTGGAGAATGCGAGATTACGAACTCGCATACAAAGCGTTACGAACCGCAAACGAACTACGAGAGGAATTTGAGCGTGTGTGTGAGGAAGAGAAGGAATGGTCGGAGGCATTTTGGGAGATTATGAGGGAGGAGATATAAAATGAGCGAGAAAAAGGATGATGTGGAGCGTTTGGTGGAATTACTCGCAGAGGAGAAGACATGGCAAGGGCGATACTTCGGACACGAAGGACAAGCGAGGGTCGCAGATGCGGAAATTGATTACTGCGAAAGAATGCTTGTTGATGACGAAGTAACAAACGACGAAGAGATGCGAAAGTATTGGGAACGAAAGCGTGAGAAGGCGATAGCGAGAAAGAAATATCATTTGAGCATGGCACACGAAGCGAAAGAGAAACTGGAGGAAATAAGGACGGAAATAAAAGCAATATTGAGGAGGAGAGGACTATGAGCGAAGAGAGAAAATTTGTATATATGCGTAAAACGAGAAGCGGAAACGGCGTAAGAATGCGGGACGGAGAAATCGTTTATGTCGCATCAATTCGCTCATTGGAACAATTCCTACAGGGCGAACAGGAATATGTTGCGTTTGCGAAGATGCCTTACCGCAGAATTCCAAACGAGGACAACGCAAGAAACCTCATATATACATGGTGCGACAAATGTCAAGGATTACGCTTCTTCCGCAAAGTTTCCGAAGATAAGTGGAGATGCGAAACTTGTGGAACGGAAAGAACCGCAACAGAATTAATAGAGAAAGTGCGAAGCATTCTGGAGACTGATTAGGTGATGGAAATGAGAGTGCGAACAATTAAGATAATAAACAGTTTAGACACTGATGTGCGAATTACCGCCAAAGCAGTCTTTAGAGTTCTTGATGATAAAGTCGGTTATATCAACGAAAAAGACTTCGGGGAAAACTATTGGAACGAGGAGGCAGAAGCGGAGTTAATCATAGAAATAGAAAAAGAAAAAGAAGGTGAGCAATAATGGAAAGGGAAATCATACATAAGAAAATTCGCTCAATAAAAGAACTGCGAGAGTTTATCACTGACTACCTAATAGAACACAGCGAAATGCGAGCAAAAGCGATGCTCTCACAGAACACTTTCGTTATAGCGTATGAGCAGGGTTTCCTTGACGCACTAAAAACTATACGGGACTTACTTTCTAAAGAGGGACTGCTAATGTATAGATATGTTTTTGAGGAGGAGCAAAAACGGGAAGAGGACGAAAACAGGGACACTTTTTAAGGAGGTGGTGGAAATGGTAGATAAAGTAACAATATGGAACAAAACAGGTGAGAAATTGGAAATAGCAGTAAAAGTTATAACAGATTATTACAGCATGTTCGTAGAAAACGAAGAAGCAAAGATAATCTCAAAAGAAACGATGTTTACACCGAGTAAAGAATTAGTATTAGAGATATACAAACCGAAAGAGAACGAAGAAGAAGACGGGTATTATGACGAATAAGGTGAGCGAAAATGGTAAATGCGGTAGAATGTAGATGGTCGGAAGAGCAGGCGAAGGGTTTGCTTACATTCTTAATAGCGGAGAAGAAGAGACACGAAAGGGACATACATAACATAGAGCGGTCAATACAAAGGATAAAGCGAGAGTTTGGACTTACCGACGCAGACATAGCGAAGTGCGAAGAATTGGCATGGTTATATGTGGAGTTTTGAGGAGGAGAGAGAGAAATGGACAAAAGCAAAATCTCCTCTTTTCCTCCCTTATTTTTCCACAAACGATGGTCGCATCGGAGAGGTTACCAAAAGTGCGTTAAATTTATAGGTATAGACAAAAACGACGAAAGATTCGGGAGAGGATTTCCGCTATGTGCTGTGATAAAGTTTAGAATACCCGTATATCGTTACACTCCTCGCACACAGGAAATAGCGAAGTTATTAGCAACACTTCGCATACTATATGGAGAGGAATATATGGAAGAATTGCTCGCATGGACGGAATTGGAATATGTGCGTATGAGGAGGCGAGCAGAATGGCTTACGCATTTTGGAGACGGCTCGGACTGACAAAGGGCGAAGAATACCGTAAATTATTAGAAAGAGCATGGAATTTAGGATGGTCGCAACGACGATTTTTCCGAGAAGCGAGAGCGAGAGGTTTGGGTTACGCAGAAGCATTAATGCGAGAGGACTGGCATCGTTTCGGGTATGTGGAAAGTGCGAGAACATATCACGGAAAACTGCGTGTCCATATATTCTTTGACGAAGTAGTAAAGAAACTGCGAGAAGAAGAAAAATGGACATGGTCGGAAATACGGGAATTCCTTAAGGAACGCAAGCAACCGTCTAAATGGACACCCGAAACGAAAGCAAAGGAAATTGTATTTGAGAAATATGCGGGAAAAGCATTTCCCGAACTATATCCGTAAGAGCGAAGGTGAGAAAAAATGCTCATTCCCGAAACCGAACCGCATATAGACATAACAAAAGTTCGGTGGAGGAAATATCCTTTAAGAGAACTACGAAAGCAACCGCATAATCACCCGTGTGTCGGTTGGGATACGGAAACTTTTTGCGGGTATGCTCGCATTATAGCGAACTCATGCGGTAAAGTGCTGTTTATTGAGGAGCAAAAGGTGAGCAAAGACACCTTCCTCCGCATTCTCAACTTTCTTACCGCTAAATATCTGCGAGGCAAACATAATTTCTTTTGGAACATAGATTATGATTTTTACGCAATACTCAAATACGCAGGTCGCAGTTTTGCGGAAGAGTTATATGAGAACGGAGAAGCGAAATTTGAGGATTACAAAATCTCATACATACCGAAGAAGGCGTTTAACATACAAAAGAGCAAGCATACATACGAGTTTTACGATTTATATCAATTCTATACAACCTCATTAGAAACCGCATCACAGAAACATTTAGGGAAAGGCAAGTTTATAAATTTAGTAGATAGAACACGCCTTAATGATGATTTAGCGTATTGGAAAGAGCATCACAAAACAATTATTGAGTATTGTATTAGGGACTGCGTCCTGACGCAGAAATTAGCGGAGAAATTGAGAGACACTTTAAAGCATAATATCAAATTCCTTCCGAGCAAGTATATTAGTAAAGCGTATATAAGTAAAGAATATTTCCGCAGACACACCAATATTCCAACCGCTTATAACTTTCCTAAAATTGTTAATGTATTGGCACTGCTCGCATATTTTGGCGGAAGATTTGAGATAACACAAAGGGGACGCATAGGAAAATGCTCGCTCATAGATATTAATTCCGCATACCCGTATGCTATGACACAGTTAAAAGCATATCCAAAGGATGCGTGGATACACACTACCCAAATCAAATATGAGAACACACACGGTTTCTATAAAATAAAGGTCGTTACTAAAGACAACGCATACATTACACCATTTCCATTCCGCTATAAGCAAAAGGTTATCTTTCCGAGAGGAGAATTTATAACATACGCAACGAAAGAAGAGATATTAGCGTATGAGAGCGAATGCGATATAGAAATCATAGGAGGAGTGGAAGCGAAGGGAGAAGGTAAGTTATTTTTGGAAAAGGAAATACGCAAGTTATATGAGTGGAAAAAGAAAGCGAAAGGAAACGAAATGGAATACATGCTGGTTAAAATTCTACTCAACAGTTTATATGGAGCGTTTTATGAGAAACAAAAGCGAAAGGATATTTTATGGACAGGCAAACTTTTCTCTCCACCATACGCAACATTAATCACAGCACTTGCTCGCATACATTTGTATAAGGAAGCGAAGCGGTATGGACGCAGATTAGTAGGAATAGCAACGGACAGCATTTTGGTTTATGGTGATGTTATAACACCTTTAAATAAAGAATTAGGTGGTTGGTCGTTGGACACAGAAGGCGAAGCATTAGTTTTAATGTCGGGAATATACAAAATCGGAGACAAAATAAGAATGCGAGGAATAGCATTTAGGCATGTTGATAAAATACGCACTCCACACGGAGAGTTTGCGGACATATTTGAGTATATTAAAGCATTCCCTCAATTAACCGAGTATAAGATTACGCATGAGCGACCACTCAAATTAGGCGAAGTCCTAGCACACACAAAATTACGCACCTGGGAGGACTTAAATATATGGACAAAGGTAGAGCGAACCATAGACATAAACGGAGATATTAAGCGAGAATGGCAAGATTATTTCCTAAACGGAGGAGATTTTTTAACACGCACTATAGACAGCATACCTATAGATATAAACGAATTATATGAGTATATAGAAAGCAAGAATAACACAAACGACAGCAACAATAATACTCTACTAAATCTATAAAGAACTATATAGGGG
>Ga0190308_1000653_pt1 | contig 10718 bp, 8 predicted proteins | sample 48700756_MG_FD_165050 | JGI IMG/M metagenome (GOLD analysis project Ga0190308, IMG submission 165050) | Hydrothermal vent sediment bacterial communities from Southern Trench, Guaymas Basin, Mexico - 4870-07-5-6_MG | ecosystem: Environmental > Aquatic > Marine > Hydrothermal vents > Sediment ...
CCCAAAAGGAGGGTATCCTTTTTTTACGATGCGAATCGCGGTGATTTTGAACCCGGTTGCCGATCGAGGCCGGGCCGCTGAGAAAGCGGAAGCGATCTCCCAGGGGCTTCGGGCTCGTGGGGTCTCCTTTAGCCTTTTCCGTACCGAAGCCCCGGGACACGCCACGGAACTCGCCTTGAAAGCCCGGAAAGAGGGCTTTTCCGTGGTCGCGGCCGCCGGAGGGGACGGGACGGTGAACGAGGTGGCCCAAGCCTTGATGGACACGGAGATAGCCCTGGGGGTCCTCCCCATCGGCTCGGGAAACGACTTCAGCAGGGCGTTGGGGATTCCCAAAGCCTTGCCGCAGGCGCTGGAGGTGCTCTGCCGGGGAACGGTGAAAAAGGTGGATGTGGGTAAGGTTATAACCGAAGACCCACAGGAAAGGTTTTTCTTCAACTGTTTCGGCGCCGGGATCGACGGCCAGATCGCCCTGGACTACAAAAGGATGCGGTTTCTGCGTGGGGAACTCGGGTACCTGTGGGCGGCGGTATTGGAGGTCTTCCGCTTCCGTGGGGTCCAGGCCCGGGTGGAAGCCGAGGGGTTCTCGTACGAAGGCAGGGTGGTCCTCCTCCCGTTACAAAACGGGCCCTTCGCTGGGGGATTCCAGCTCGCCCCGGGAGCCCGCCCCGACGACGGATTTTTGGACATGGTGGTGGTGGACGACCTTTCCATCCTGCGCCGCATCCCTGTACTTAAGAGCCTCCGCGACGGGACCTACTCCCGGTTTTCGGAGGTAAGGCGCGTGCGCGTAAAAAGGGTGCGGATAGAACTGGAGAGACCTCTTCCCGCCCATCTGGACGGGGAGATCTTGCCGGAAGGGGTGACGAGGTTGCAGGTGGAAGCGATCCCCGGCGCCCTTAAGGTGGTGGCTTAGCCGCGGCCAAAGCGCCTCGCGAGCTCCTCCCACGGGATCCGCAGGGCAACGGGGCGGCCGTGAGGGCAACGGGCGGGTTCCCTTGTGTTTTTCCACTCCGCGATCAGAGCCTCCTGTTCCGCAGGATCCAACGGTTCCCCTGCCTTAACGGCACCCGCGCAAGCGATCTCCCGCCAAAGCTCCTCCAACGGCACCTCGCCCCCACGTAGGACCCGTTCGGCCGCGGCCTCCAGGGGCTCTCGGAAGCCCTTTCTGGCTTGCCAATCAACCAAAGGGGCGGGCCAACCCCTGAGGAGGAAACCCCGTTCCCCGAAGGGTTCAAGGTGGATCCCCAGGCGCCTGAGCTTGGGGGCCGCCTCCCTCAGGGCCCCGGCGACATCGGGGGGAAACTCCAGGGGTTGAGGGACCAGAAGGAGATGACTGGGCACTTCCCCTTGGTCTTGTAGCTTCTCGAATAGCACACGTTCATGGGCCACATGTTGATCCACGATCTCAAGGGCTTCTTCCGTCTCCACCAGGATGTAGCTTGCGCGGACCTGCCCTAACACCCTCCATTCCCTTCCCCCTTGCGGTCGGGAGGGGGGAAACAGGGCTTCCTGCTGGGTTGGCCGCTCGGGGGGCAAGTCCGCGGGAATATCCGAGCCCCGGGGAAACCCTTCCCCCTTACGGGAAGGCTTCGTGGGGACAAGGGAAACGAGCCTTCCCCCCAAGGCCGCCAAGGCGGCCCGACGCACCAGATCCCGCACCGCAGCTTCGTTGCGGAAGCGGACCTGGTGTTTCTGCGGATGGACGTTTACATCCACAAAGAAGGGGTCCACGTCCAGGTAGAGGAAGAAGACGGGATGTCCACCCCGGGGCAGGTAGCGGCGGTAAACGTCCTCGACGGCCCCCCCAAGCGTTCCAACCTGTACCGGTCGTCCGGAAAGGAAGAGGAACTGCTCGCCCCTGGTAGGGCGAGAAAGTTCAGGAGGGCCGAAGAAGGCCTGCAGTTTATATCCGGGTTCCTCCATCTCCACCGGGATCAACCGCTTGGCGAAGCTGCCCCCATAGACCTGAGCGATCCTCCCCAAAGGCTCTGTGGCCGGGGCGAGGCTGAGGACGCGGTTTCCCTCGGAACGTACTGCGAAGCGGATCCGGGGATGGGCCAGGGCGATCCTCCGCACGAGCCAGAGGGCATATCGGGCTTCGGTCCTGGGAGAGCGGAGAAATTTCCTCCTGGCGGGAGTGTTGTAGAAAAGATCCCGCACCTCGACCGTAGTACCCGGGGGCCTGGCGGCGGGCCCCTCCCCCACGACCTTTCCCCCTTCAAGGAGAAGCTCGTACGCTTCGTCACTTCCGTGTGGTCGGGAGAGGATCCGCGTCCGGGACACGGCACAGATCGCGGCCAGGGCCTCCCCCCGGAAGCCCAGGGTGGTTATGGAAAAAAGGTCTTCCTCCCGGGCGATCTTGCTCGTGGTGTGTCGTTCCACCGCAAGGTGCATCTCCTCAGGACTCATCCCCTCCCCATCGTCGGAGACCGAGAGGAAGTCCACCCCCCCTCCCCGGATATCCACCTCGATCGTTGTGGCCTTGGCATCCAGGGAATTTTCGACGAGCTCCTTGATCACCGAACCCGGACGTTCCACCACCTCCCCCGCGGCGATCCTGCGGATCAGGGCCTCGCTTAGCTTCCGTATCCGCATCGTTCGCGGAAGCTTACCCCCTTAGGTTCCTCCCCGCCATGCCAAGCTTTATCGTAAACTGGATAAAGCGAGGTGATCCGATATGTACGGGATCGGGGAGCTTGTCAAGGTGCTTGGACTGAAGACGGAAACCCAGGTCAGAAACCGCATCGAAGCGATAAGGGATCTGATCGAACCCTATCTTCACCGGGGACCCAACAACCGGATCCTCGTGGACGAGCGGGGCCTCGAGCTCCTGCGGGCCCTCCAAGCCTTATGTGAAAGTGGAAAAACCGTCAAAGAAGCTGCTAAATACTTGCGCGCCAGTGCGGAACCCACCGAAAAAAAGCCGGGAGAATCGCGGAGCGAGACCGAAACGCAAGAGCTTCTGCGCCATCTGGAGGAGGAGGTCCGCTTTCTGCGGCGTTTGCTTCTGGAAAACCACCCCCGGCAGCCCACCCCCTGGTGGCATGAGTGGCGGGCATTGTAAGCTTTCCTCATGGGCAAGGAAACGAAAAAGCCGACGAAGTATCAGCTTGTGCGCCGCAGGATCGAGGCCTCCCCGCGCCTCAAGGCGTTGTGGACCTGCTCCAACATCACCGCGATCGACCGCATGCACATAAACGATCACGGTCCTGTGCACGTCAGGATCGTCATTCGCATGGCATTGAGGATCCTGGAGCTTTTGCATGGAGCGGGGGTGCGTCTGGGGGCTTACGACCACGGCCTCGATTATGAAGATGCCCGGGTGATCGTGCTTTTGGCGGCCGCCCTCCACGATATCGGCCACGCCGTTCACCGACATGAGCACGAGTATCACTCCCTTTCGCTAGCTCCCCTTATCCTAGAGGAGATCCTGGAGGGGATTTACCAGGAGCCGCAGAAGACCCAAGTGATGGCCGAGGTCCTCCACGCCATCTACGCCCACCGAAAGGACGTCGAACCCCTCACCGTGGAGGCGGGGATCATCAAGGTAGCCGATGCCCTGGACATGGAGAAAGGCCGGGCGCGGATCCCCTTCCGGGTGGGGGTTCCCACCATCCACACCGTCTCGGCTTTGGCCATCGAGAAGGTGGAGATCCGGAAGGGGAAGGAAAAACCCGTCCACATCCGGGTGCGGATGTCGAACTCTGCCGGGATCTTCCAGTTGGATTCCCTCTTCAAGGAGAAGCTCGCCCGCTCAGGCCTCAAAAGCTACATCGAGGTCTCAGCGGAGATAGAGGGCGAGGAAAAGAAGATCATCGAGCGCTACGCCATCGAATGAGAGGGCCCCTTTTGGGCCGGGCAGGGTAAAGCGCGGGTTATCCCTGCAGCGCGGAGGGGAAATACGGCCCTCTGAGCGGGAGGGGCCATTCGGAAGTTGTGAGACGGAAAAAAAGCGGTCTCGTGAATCGGTTCGCTTTATGTTATCGGTGTGCTTGATGCATCGGCCTCGGTGCTATATAGTGCGCATAAGGATCAAAAAGCGAATTAAAGGGACCAGGATGGCGCGGAGAATCCCCATTGTCTTGACCGACGAGGAACAACGGAAGCTGTTGACACAACCCAATCCACGGTACCCCACCGGCGAGCGTAACCGCCTCATGCTCTGGCTTATTCTCGACACCGGCCTCCGTCTAAGCGAGGTCCTCAACCTCGAATGGCGCGACATAGATCTCTTGACAGGACGTCTGCATGTGCGGCGGGGAAAGGGGGCCAAGGATCGTGTCCTTTGGGTTGGTGAGGAGCTCCTCGAGGCCCTCAGGCACTGGAGACAACGCCAGGCGGAAATTGTGGGGAAACCCGTGTCGTGGGTTTTCAGCACGTTGGATGGGAAACCCCTTCAGGCCCGCTACGTCCAGATGATGGTGCAACGATATGCCCGGAAAGCCGGGATCGAGAAGCGGGTCACTCCCCATACCCTACGCCACACATTCGCTACCGATCTCCTGCGCGCTTGCGGCAATGTGGAGATCGTGCGACGGGCCTTGGGACACGAGCGACTGAGTACAACACAGATTTACGTGCACCTGGTGGATGAGGATTTGGAACGGGCTTTGAAGGTCTTCAGAGGAAATCGGCAGCAATCAAGGAAAACATAGGCACGGGGAACCCCCCTTTCACCCGCACCTACATCCGGACCACCGGCGTCGAGATTCGAGGGTGAACCTCTGACTTCCCGTTCAAGCCTTCTTTACGTGGGGACGAATGTGATGGAGGTGCGCTTTTTACGTTCGATAGTTTTAGCAGCTTTAACAGGAAACTATTGCCTTTTATATGACAATCGTCGTGCGCCCGGGGGAAAGCCGGTACGGCGCGACCCTGCCGCCTTGCGGGAAGCTGGTTCGCATCGTAAAAATCAGGCCGATGGTTGGGACCTTCGGTCGCATCGCGGAACTCGAACGGGAGGGAAAATCGGCGGTAGTGGTGACCATCGTCGCCGCCGAGGGACCGGTCCCCCGGGAAGCCGGGGCGAGAATGGTGGTCTTCCCCGAGGGGAGGATCGAGGGGACGATCGGGGGTGGGGCCCTGGAGAAGAGAGCAACGGAGGAAGCCCAGGAGCTCCTTTCTACAGGGAAACGGACCCTTTTGCGCACGTATAACCTGGAAGAGCTGGGGATGGTTTGCGGAGGCAGGGCCACCCTCTTCTATGAACTCCTTATGCCCCCTATAACCCTCCACATCTTCGGCGCCGGCCACGTGGGAGAGAAGCTCTTTTCCCTGGCTAAACTCGCCGCGCCCTTTGCCATCCGCATCTACGACGTGAGGGAAAATATCCGCGGAAAGATCCCGGAAGTCACCCTGCTTTCAAGCTACGCCGCCGTTCCCGACCTCAAAGGGAGGGACTATGCTTTCATCTGTACCCACTCCCACGAAGACGATTACCGGGCGCTGAAGGGGATCCTTTCGGGAAAAGAGACGCCCGCCTACGTGGGCCTTGTGGGATCAAAGGCCAAATGGGCAAAGATGAGGGAGCAACTCCTGGCGGAAGGGGTGAGGGAGGAAAGGGTTTCTTGTGTCCACTGCCCGGTCGGGCTCCCCTTGGGCGGCAAGGACCCCGGCTCCATCGCCGTAAGCGCCTTGGCGGAGATCCTGGCACACCACCACGGGCGTTTGCGGGAAGCGCAAAAGCGGCTGAAATAGGCCGGTTTAAGAAGCGGGAGCGGGGATCAGCCCCGCGAGGATTTCGTCTATTTCCGTCCCATCCAGGGTCTCCCGGGAAAGGAGCTCTGCAGCGAGCTTGTCCAGGGCCTCGCGGTATTGGGCTAGAAGCGACCGGGCACGGGTGTAGCACTCCTCCACGATGCGGCGGATCTCCCGATCGATCACGGCGTTTAACTCTTCGGAGTGCTCTTCACTCTTTACGATCTCCTCGCCGAGGAAGACGTTTACCCTTTCTTCGGCGAGGCTGAGGGGGCCCACATCTTCCGACATCCCGAACTCTACCACCATCCTTTTGGCAAGCTCGGTGGCCTGCTTCAGATCATCCTGGGCCCCGGTGGAGGCCTGGCCCATCACCAGCTCCTCCGCCGCCCGTCCCCCAAAGAGCATGGTGATCCTGTCCAGAAGCTGTGTCTTGGTGAGGATGTAACGGTCCTCGGTGGGAAGGGGCACGGTAGCGCCCAGCGCCCCTTTGCCGCGTGGGATGATGGTCACCTTGTGCACCGGGTCGGCATGAGGAAGGACTTTGGAAAGGAGCGCGTGGCCGGATTCGTGATATGCGATGATGCGCTTCTCCTCCTCTGAGATGTACATCCCTTGACGCTTCAAACCCATAAGCACTCGGTCCAGTGCTTCCTCAAAATCGGACATCTCGATGTAGTCCTTGTTCTGGCGGGCGGCAAGAAGCGCCGCCTCGTTGCAGAGGTTCGCCAGATCCGCCCCCGCAAACCCCGGCGTTCGCTTGGCCAAGACCTCTAAGTCCACATCCGGGGCAAGCTTCTTGTCACGTGTGTGAACCTCAAGGATGGCCTTCCTTCCTCGTACGTCCGGAAGCGGCACCACGATCTTCCGGTCGAACCGCCCGGGACGCAGAAGGGCGGGATCGAGCACGTCCGGGCGATTGGTAGCGGCGAGGACGATGACTCCCGAGTTCCCCTCGAAACCGTCCATCTCTGCCAAAAGTTGGTTGAGGGTCTGTTCGCGCTCGTCGTGTCCCCCGCCGATCCCCGCACCCCTCTTCCTTCCCACGGCGTCGATCTCGTCGATGAAGATGATGCAGGGGGCGTTTTGTTTGGCCTTCTGGAACATGTCCCGCACCCTGGCCGCCCCCACGCCCACGAACATCTCCACGAAGTCCGAACCGGAGATGGAGAAGAAGGGCACGTTTGCCTCCCCGGCGATGGCGCGGGCAAGGAGCGTCTTTCCGGTCCCCGGCGGCCCCACCAATAGTATCCCCTTGGGCACCCGGGCCCCGAGCCGGGCGAAGCGTCCCGGGTTTTTGAGGTAGTCCACGATCTCTTTTACCTCCTCGATCACCTCGTCGATCCCAGCAACGTCCTTAAAGGTGACCCGGGTGTATTCCTTGGTAACGAGCTTGGCCCGGGACTGGGCGAAGGAAAGCGCTCCACCCCCCGCCTGCATCCGGCGCATGAACCAAAGCCAAACAGCCACAAGAAGCGCGATAGGTACGATGGTCCAGAGGATGAACTGCCACAAAAGCGACCCTTCCCCGGTCACTTCATAGCGACGGGGGACTTTGTACTGGTCCAAAAGCTCCACGGGATTCTCGTATTGTGGATCTACCGTGGTGGTAAAGGTCTCGCCTGTTTTCAGGATGCCTTTAATGGTGCTCCCCTTTATGATGACCTCAGCTACTCGGCCTTCCTTTACCCAGCGCACGAAGTCAGAATACCCCACCTTGGCCTCCTCCCGGGGCCGGATGCCCTGGAGGATGATGAGGCCGAGGATGGCAAGGATCAGCAAGAAGAGAAGAGGACGCAGGTTCCTCAACTGGTTCATTCTTCCATACCTCCAAAGAATTGTAAGCGATCTAAACGCACCGAACCAGGGGGACCCGAGCTTGGGACATGAGACGGGACACCCCCTGCGGCCAACTTGACCACAGGGGTGATGCAAATGAAATTTACAACAAAAAGTTTACCTCCCTCTTCGAACGGGAAGACCGGGCAAAGATCTACCACTTCCTGAAGAAGACCCCCTTAAAGAAGCACTCCTTAGGATGTTCCGCGAGGATGCTCCATTCGTCATCTGTGATCCCACCGAGATCCTCCGACCCCAGGCCAAAAGGACCCCTTATGTGGGCAGGCTCGAGGACGGGAAGACCAGGGGTTTCCAGCCTCTGGTCTTCTCATCCCCTTACAAAGGAAGGGCCATCCCCTTCTGGTTCCTTATCTTCTCATCCCCCACCATCTCCCAGCAGGAAACCTCCCGGAACCTGGTGCACCTTGGGGCCTTCTTCCAGGTGAAGGAGCTTTTGGGCGAAAGGCCCTGGTTCTTGATCGGGAATTCAGCTACAGTTGGCTCCTTTCCCGGCTCAAGGAGGCGGGGATCCACTTCGTCGTGCGCCTCAAGGCCGCCCGACACCCCACCTTCACCGACAAGGAAGGCCAAAAGAGACGATTGTCTTTAGCTCCTGGGGAAGAGGACAGAAAAACAGCCCGTGCGGACCTCCGTCGGTGCCCTTCGGCGGGCGCCTCCGGGCCTTCGGCTCAGGCCAAGTGATCCCCTATCACCCGCAGGGACCGGCTTACCGTTGCTCCCTTCCGGGCCTGGCGGGGTTCGCCGGTTTGCGTCGTAGGGGGCTCGGCCGTCGACGCCTCCGCACCCGGCCCGCTTCCGCCTCCGGACCTCTCGGGAGGCCCATCGGCCCCACGTATAGCGGGTTTTGGGTACAGGGGACCGCTAACCCCCCGCCGTGCACGGGCCTAGCGGAGGGGGTGGGATTCGAACCCACGGCGCCCTTCTGGGGCGCACACGCTCTCCAGGCGTGCCTGTTCGTCCGCTCCAGCACCCCTCCGATCCAGTACGCCCGGGAGGACTCGAACCTCCGACCCGCGGCTTAGGAAGCCGCTGCTCTGTCCTGCTGAGCTACGGGCGCACCCACAAGAATCATAATAACTCCGCCTCGGAACGACAAGGGCCAAAGGTCATCTCCACCTTAGGTTGCACAAACAAAAATCAAATTTGACAATTACGTAATGAGAAAAAGTGCGAGAGCTCATATCCTGACAAAGCTCCCGGTCGCTGATCCCTCTTCTACAGCGGGTTCAAGCCCAGCTCGGATATCTTCCCGGTGAAGGGCTTGAGGAAGCGGCGAAACAACTCAGGATCCCCGTGAGCTGTGTTTACGGCGTGGCCACCCTTTTACTCACGGTTTACTTTGCACCCGCGGGGACGGCATCTAGTGCAATTGTGTCAGGGAACCGCCTGCCACGTGCAGGGAAGCGGGCGCGTCTTGGAGGCACTGGAACGGGAGCCGGGGTTGACACCAGGAAGAACTGTGTACGGTTTCATGGCCTTGGGCAAGCTCGTACTTCACGGCGAAGATCTGCAGAAGCTCGTAGCTTTTGGCCTTTACCGCCGGCACCGGCCTTCGCAACCATCGGTCCTTGCAGATCCACCACATGGATGAACAAGTTCACCTCCAGGGCCTGCCGCGACGGGAAATGCCCACCTAGCTCGAGCCTCCTCCACCGGGTTGGTGGTGTAGATGTGCCTGCGCACTTCCAGGAATTTCGGCCTTTGCGGAAAGCTCCCCGGCCCATTCTTCCTTCTTCCACCGCCTCCCAACAGAAGCACGAAAAGCCTTTCCCCCTCCTCTTTGTCGTCGGCGCCCTTTATCTTCCGCAGGAGCCTCGCCGCCTCCCGGTAAGCCCCATCGGAAAGCTTTCTTCTCAGGTTCCGTTGCAGGTGCGAAAGGGAAGCTCTTGGTCGGCGAAGGGGGAGAGCTTCCCGATCAGCTCCTCCACCCCGGGGAAATCGTCGGTCACGAACACCAACACCCGCTTCACCCCCCGGTTCACCAAGTCCTGGAACACCTCGGCCCAGGCCTTCTCGGTCTCCTTCCCTGGGAAGATCCAGAACTCCGGGATCTCCTTGAGTTTGCCTTCCTCAGTGCGCAGCTTGGCCCGGTACCCATCGATGAGCACACAGAACCAATCGCCTTTGAGGGGCTGGGTCTTATAGAAGGAGAGCTTCTTATCAGCGCTCCCCCAGGGCCTCTCTCGAAAACGGAAGGCCGAGGCTTTTCAGGGCCTGCTCCATTTGAGCTTGGGAGTAGCCGTTGGCGAGCATGGCGCCCAATACCTCGTAGTCCCGGCCCGTTTCCAGGGAGGATGGAGGGACGGAATGTGTGGCCGTAACGGACCCGGGGACCGAGAGCTTCGGCTCCCCCATGGTGAGCCGGAGGCTGCGGCGGTAGAACCCGTTGGCCTTCTCCTTGGGATGCTGCTCTAAAAACCTTCACGTTCCCGTTTCATGAGCTCGTTGAGGAAAGGTGCACGAGGGAAGAGGATTCGCTGTTCCTTTTTGGCCTGGAGTTCATCCAGGATCCGATCCAGCCAATCGGGCTCCCGTTGCTCCTTTCTCCCCTGTCTCATCGCCTCCCGACAATTTTTCCCTGTACCCCCTAAGCGCTAAGGAGCTGATGGAGCGGAAGCTTTTAACCAAGAGGGGCGAGCGTTGTATGGGCCGAGGGAAGGTGGTGGGGCAAGTGAAAGCGCTGGGGGATAGGTTCACGCGACGGGGAAGGAGGGCGGCCAGGAGCGAGTTCCGCCTCCTGTGTGTCTTCTACAATCTCCTCAAGTTGGTGCTTGCGGGGGTGGCCAGGTGGAAGGGAAGGGACATTCCCCTACCTCAACCCGCGTGGGGGAACAAAGCCAGGTTCCCCAGGCCGGTCCCATTTACCAGGATGAGATTCCCATAGTATCCCCACCTTCTTAACCGAAAAGACTTTAAGCGACAGGCTCTAAAAGAGCGCCTGGATGGCGCGGTTCATGAACGAGAATATCGCTTGGGATAAACGTGCCCGAGGGGTGATTGCCGAGATGGAGCGGGCGGGGACAAAGGAGGTGAGTGCCAAAATCTGCGCCCGGATCATCCGATAAGGTTAAACCGTATTGCCGGGGGATCCATCTCATGCCCATGGGCTGGGAGGACCTGGTGCCGAACATCTTGGAACTCGCCGGAATAAATCCGTGACG
>Ga0190308_1000658_pt1 | contig 10674 bp, 9 predicted proteins | sample 48700756_MG_FD_165050 | JGI IMG/M metagenome (GOLD analysis project Ga0190308, IMG submission 165050) | Hydrothermal vent sediment bacterial communities from Southern Trench, Guaymas Basin, Mexico - 4870-07-5-6_MG | ecosystem: Environmental > Aquatic > Marine > Hydrothermal vents > Sediment ...
GCTTGAAGAGGTTAAGAGGATAAGGGAGCTCGCCTCATCGAGGGGATTAACCGTTAAATTCGCTGGGGAGAGGCCTAGCCTGGAGGATATTAAGCTCGCGAGGAGTGGGAGGATAGATGCCTTAATCAGGGACGTGGCAAAGTCTGAGGGGGGAATCCTGTATACATCAGATTATGTTCAAGCCCTGGTGGCGGAGGCCGAGGGGATTCCGGTGAAATATGTTGAAGCGTATGCGAGGAGGGAGAGGCTTAGTTTTGAAGAGTACCTCACCCCAGAGACGATCTTACTTCAATTTACCTCGGGATCCTATCCCATGGCGAAGGTCGTGGATGGAGATGAGGTCAAGCTTGTTAAGGTTGGGGACAAGCCCCTCAGCGAGGATGAGGCGAATGAACTAATCGAGGAGATTGTAGGCGAGTGTAGGTTGAGCGATGAGTGCGGTGTAAGGATCTTGAAAACCGGGGCCATGATCCTCCAATTGAGAGATTATAGGATAGCGGTCGCCAAACCTCCGTTCTCCGACAAGCTTGAGCTTATAATCAGGAGATTATCATTTAAGCCTAGATTTGAGATTAAACCGTTAAGCATTTTGATTGAAAGGATCTGGGATAAATCCGCGGGAGTTCTCATGATAGGCGCACCGGAGTCGGGAGTCCTCGAACTCGCTAAAATCCTCATGAACGCCCTTCAAGAAAGAGGAAGAATCGTCAAGGTAATTGAGTACGGCAAGATGCTAGGAGAGGTTGGGAACTTAACGTGCTATGGCCCACTCGAGGGGGATATTGAGAAGACCGTGGAGTTCCTGACCCACATAAAGCCCGATTGCGTCATCTTTAACGATATGATCGATTCCAAGGACTTCAAATCGTTCATAAAACTTAGGCTCGCTGGAATAACCGTGATCGGGATAATCTACGCGGATAACCTGCTTCAGGTGTTAAAGAGATTTGTGAGCAAGCTCGACCTAGACCTCCTAACAAAAACCCTAAACTTCCTGACCCTAGCGGCGGATAAGATCCTAAAGATCTACGAATTAAGGATGGTGATTAGAGCCCCGACGGGAAGGGATCCAACCCATATTAAGCCGCTCGTGGAGGTCAGAGCCCTGCCGAGGGGGGATCTTGAGTACGAGATCTACTCAGATGGCGGGAGGTTGGTCGTCGAGGTTGAGAGGGTTAAGGAGAAGGTCAAGTATCTGAGGGAGGGGGCGGAGCTTCTCATCAAACGGGTTAGGTCGCTCGATCCAAACGCTTCCATAGAGTTTGTCTCGCTCGATAGAGTGGTTCTCTCCGTCGATGAAAACCTGATTCCCAAGCTATACGACCTCAGGAGGAACTTCATCGAGGAAAACGGAGTCATGCTCGAATTCAGGGCGAGAGGCGGGTAAATGGTTTTTAATTCCCTAGTTACGTTAAGGTCTTGAATGTCCCTGAGGAGGATAGGTAAGAAGGTTGCGGACTTCATGAGATCGGAGACCGCGAATAAGGCGATAATCGTCGTGATGATATTGGCGATCCTGGTCTTCGTCAGCGGGTCGATCTACTCCATGACCGCGAGAGATGTCTTGGGGCTCATATTCCTCCGAGGGGGTGGTATAAGGGTCTTCATCTGGACGATCAACGCGCAAACCCATGCGGAGACCATGGTAATCTTCCTATATTATTTGATGGGGTTTGGGGGGCTCTGGCTGTATGCGAACGCGGCGACCAGATCTGGAGATCCTAGGACGACGAAATACATGCTCTTCTTCAGCTTCCTCCTAATACTCTTCGCGGGATTGGGACTTTACTCGGCCTTCGTGGCGAAGTTCACCGGGCCGTGAGCAACTTAACATGGCGCAACACCTGATTTAACGATCCTAAACCTATATGCGCCCTTCCTCTCAGGCTTCTCAATCCAAATTTTCCCACACCTCTCCCCAAAACCCCTCACAACCCTCAAGACGTAATCTGACCAGTAGGTGAGTATTCTGTGGGCCACGGCCCTCGTCTCGCCAGTATCAGGTAGGGTGTGAACCTGCCCTATAACCACTATCGCTATATCTCTCTTCATGGCCGCCTCCTTCAGGGCCGCGAGCTGGAACGCGAGCCTCTCATAGATCGGCGTATCCCGCCTGACATCCCCCCTGATCTCGAGCCTATGCCGGAAGGTGAAGTCGTCCAAGACTATCAGCGGAGCTGGTGGGGGATAATCGTAGAGCCTCAGCACCACCTCCTCCTGCTGGAGGAAGCTCTCGATCGGCAATATCAGGAGCCTAGACCTATCGACCCTATTCCATCTAAGGATCTGAGCGAGCCTGAGCGGGTGAACCCTATTAGAGCAATCGATATACGCCGCGCGCCCCCTTCGAGCGGCCAGGGCGCAGAGCTTCAGGGCCAGGCTCGTCTTACCCGACTTCTCCTCCCCATAGATTAGGGCTATCGATCCCGTCGGAAGTCCTCCGCCCAACCCCTCGTCAAGCTCCACGAGCCCCGTCGGAAACCTCATCTAGACCTCTTCAGGAAGAGAGGGGCTCTAAGCTTTAAGGCCATATTCCGAGGGATTCGACCGCCTCGGCGACCCTCCTAACCGCTAGGAGGAGCGCTCCCACCCTCATATTCGTCTCATACCTCTTAGAGCATTCTAGGACGTCTTTGAAGGATTTGACCATCCTCTTATCTAGCCTCATTAAGACCTCATCCCTCTCCCACCTGAACTTCTGGATGTTCTGAACCCACTCGAAGTAGCTGACGGTTACCCCTCCGGCGTTAGCCAAGATGTCTGGAATAACCTTCACCCCCTTCTCATGCAGCATCCTATCCGCCTCAGGGGTGGTTGGGCCGTTCGCGCCCTCAACTATCACCTTCGCCCTAATATCGTCGGCGTTGCCCGCGGTTATCTGCCTCTCGACCGCGGCGGGTATGAGGAAGTCCACGTCAAGTGTGAGCAGCTCCTCATTCGTTATGTTCTCCGCGCCCTCATAGTTTATCACGCTTCCAGTCCTCTTCTTGTGCTCCATCACCTTAAGCGGATCTAATCCATCCCTATTGATTATCCCGCCCTTCGAGTCGCTCACGGCGACTATCTTAGCCCCCCAATCATTCAGGATCTTGGCGGCGTTGAAGCCTACATTTCCATAGCCTTGGATCGCGACCGAAGCTCCCTTAAACTCCAAGCCATACTCCTTAGCCGCCTCCCTAACGCATACGGAGACCCCGTAGGCCGTGGCCTCCTTCCTACACTCGCTCCCACCAACCGATATGGGCTTACCGGTCACAACCTCGGGAGTGGGCTCACCCTTAAGCTGGCTATAGGTGTCCATTATCCAGGCCATGGTCTGCTCGTTGGTGTAGACGTCCGGAGCCGGTATGTCTATATGCGGGCCTATGATGTCGAAGAGCGCGGCCGTATATCTCCTCGTAAGCCTCTCAAGCTCGGATCTAGACATCTTCTTTGGATCGCATCTAACCCCGCCCTTAGCGCCTCCAAACGGTATATCCACCACCGCCGTCTTCCAGGTCATCAGGATGGCCAAGGCCGTGACCTCGTCGAGGTCGACGTTCGGATGATATCTTATCCCGCCCTTAAACGGGCCTCTAGCGTTGTTGTGCTGAACCCTGTATCCGGTGAAGACCTTAACCGACCCGTCATCCATCCTAACAGGTATCGAGAGTATCACCGTTCGCTTGGGAGCTCTCAAAAACTCCCTTATACTATCGTCTAACTCCAGGATCTCCGCTACCTCGTCAAATTGCCTCAAAACATCCTCTAAAAACTTGCGACCGGAGACGTTCATAAATCCAAGACTGTATTTCATAATTGAGAATAATTTTAGTTTTTTCTCCACGAATATGAGAGTGTAAGAAACCATTTTCCAGAATGAGAGAGGTCTGGAAAAAATTTTATAATGGCTCTCCGAGGTTCTTGTATGGAGATCTTAGAGGTAGGCGGTTCCAAGTATCTAAAAATATCTTGGAAGAAGCTTGAGGAGCTCGTTGAAGCCTTGGCCGAGAAGATCCTCGCCTCATCCTACACCCCAGACATCCTAGTCGGGATCCTCAGAGGCGGGGTTACTGTCGCCCATCTCCTCTCGGACGTTCTAGGCCTCTACAGGATCTATCCGATCGGATGTAGTAGCTACGTGGATGTTGGTAGGAAGGGGGAGCTGAAGATCTACAGCCCCCTAGCCATCAAGGATCTATCGGGTAAGAGGGTCTTGGTCGTGGACGACGTGGCGGATGACGGCGGAACCCTCAAGGGAGTCGTCGAACTCGAGATCCTTCCAAAGAATCCTCTAGAGGTTAGGACTGCGACGCTTCACATGAAGCCTTGGTGCAGGTTTAAGCCGGATTACTACATCGAGGTAACGGACGCCTGGATAATCTATCCCTGGGAGAGGCATGAGGTTGTGAGGCAGGTCGCAAAGAAGTTTATAGAAGATCTTGGATGGGAGAGGGGTTTGGCCGAGCTCGCGGACATCTTGGGGAAGGGGGTTAAGGAGGCTGAGAAGCTCATAGCCCTACAGAGAAAATAGTGTTTTCTTGAGATGATGTTTTAATCCTCCAAATCGATATCCTGTTCTTGGATTGAAGGTCTATTCGGAGGCATACGGATGTGCGGCGAATATGGCGGACTCGGAGATAGCGTTGGGAGTCCTTAAGCAGGCCGGATATATCCTTACCCAGAGGCCGGAAGACGCGGACATCATAGTAATCTTCACATGTGTCGTTAAGAAGCCGACAAGCGATAGAATGCTCTATAGGATAAGTTCCTTGAAGCGATTTGGGAAGAAGCTCGTCGTTGCGGGCTGCATGGTGCCAGGTGAGCCCGAGAAGATTAGGAGGATTGCGCCTCAAGCCATATTGGTTCATCCAAGGGCCGTCACCAGAATAGCTGAGGCGATCGAGTCTGGGCGTAGCATCCTATCGGAAGATGACGTCATCAAGCTTAGGCGTCCAAGGGTTAGGAGAAATCCGATCATAGCGATAATCCCTGTCTCCGAGGGATGCTGGTGGAGGAGGTGTAGCTTCTGCATAGTAGCGAGGACTAGGGGGAGCTATATGAGCTATCCGCTGAGCATGATCCTCGAAGAAATCAAAGACTCCATCCATGAAGGGGTTAAGGAGGTCTGGCTCACGAGCCAGGACATGGGGAGCTATGGAATAGAATCTGGTAGGAGCCTCCTACCAAAGCTCATCGAATCCGTCTCAAATGTAGGTGGGCTATTTCTAGTTAGGGTTGGGATGATGAATCCAATCTATCTCAAGCCGATATTGGATGAACTCGCAGAGGCATATCTGAGACCCAAGATCTTCAAGTTCCTCCACCTCCCAGTCCAATCTGGATCGAATAGGGTTTTGAGGGATATGGGTAGGGGTTATACGGTTGAGGTCTTCAAGGAGATAGTCTCGTTCATGAGATCCAGAATCAGAGACCTAACCCTTTCAACGGATGTGATCGTGGGTTATCCGACCGAGGATGAGGAGGACTTCGAGGAGACGATCAAGCTTGTGGAGGAGATTAAGCCCGACATGATAAACCTCTCAAGATTCTTCCCAAGACCTAGGACCCCGGCGGAGAGGCTGAAACCCCTTGACCCGAAATTAGTTAAGAAGAGGAGTAGGTTGATGAGCGAGGTCGCTAGAGAGGTTGCATTAAGATCTGGAGAGAGGTGGATTGGATGGAGTGGTGTGGCCTTGGTTGATGAGGTTAGGGAGAGGGGTGAGGCCATCGCGAGGAACCTGAGCTATAAGCCGATCGTCTTAAGGGAGGATGGACGGAGATTGTTTGGAAGATTCGTGGAGGTGGAGGTGGAATCCATAAGACCATATTGTCTGATGGGGAGGGTTAAGCGTATCCTGAAAATCGATGAAGCCTCATCGATAATTCTCGAACAATCTCCTCATAAAACCTAATAACCCCGCCGCAAACCATCTTCATGGATGCCTCTAAAGCCCCGATACGACGCAGTAGTCATACATTACGGCGAAGTAACCCTGAAGCGCGGCAGGAGAGGATACTTCGAGAGACTATTGCTGAGAAATCTGAGGAAGATGACCGGCGTCGACGTTAAGAGGCTCCAGGGAAGATTCGTGATAGATTTGAAGGAGGATGTGGATCTTGATCGACTATTGGAAGATCTTGGGAGGGTCTTTGGGGTGGTTTGGTACGCCCCCGCGGTCAAGGCCAAGAGCCTCGACGAGCTTGAGGAGAAGCTTGCGAAGATCCTAGAGGCGTTAAACCCTAAGAGCTTCAAGCTCGATACTAGGAGGAGCGATAAGAGCTTCCCCATGACATCGATGGAGTTCTCCAAGATCCTGGGAGAGAGAATCTCATCGAGACTTGGATTAAAGGTCGATCTAAAGAATCCGGAGAAGACGATAATCATCGAGATAACCGAGGACGGGATCTACGCATCCCATGAGAAGATCCAAGGGCCGGGAGGTCTGCCGATAGGTGCGTCCGGAAGGGTCTTGGCCCTAATCTCCGGCGGGATAGATTCGCCCGTCGCGGCGTGGTTTATGATGAGGAGGGGATGCATCGTCGACTCATTACACATCTATAATCTCCCATCGATCGAGGAAGTCATGAACTCTAAGATCCCCAAGATCGTCGGGAAGCTCGTCCAATACTGTTTTAGGATGAAGCTCTATCTCCTACCGTTCAGGATCTTCTGGGAGAGGTGCGAGGAGATTCCGGAGAAGTTCAGGCTGATCGCATACAGGGCCTACATGTTCAAGCTAGCCGACATAATCTCCGGAAAATATCATTATCTCGGGATCGTGAGCGGGGATAATCTAGGCCAAGTAGCATCCCAAACCCTCCAAAACATGTTCGCCGTCTCAACTTTCACGAGGAGGCCGATCTATAGGCCTCTGATAGGGTTTGATAAGCAGGAGACCACTGAGTTGGCGAAGAGGATTGGGACCTACGACATCTCGGTAATAGATTATCCTGAACCATGTGAGATCTTGGGAAAATATCATCCCAAGACTGATGTGAAGGTTGAGGAGGTTCAGAGGATCTGGATGGACTACGGCTTGGACGATGTTGTCGAGGAAACCCTTAAGGAGCTTGAGGTCTATGAGTTTAGGTCCGGAGCCGAGAGACCCATAAAGCTTGAATCGGTCGATCGTTAAGCTATCCTATCATCAGACCCTCAAGCGAGGACTTCTCAACCAATATGTTCCTCGACCTCATCTCCCATCGCTCGCTCCTGGTTGCTAGGATGAATTCGCCCTTGATCTTCACCTCATCGACGTTTCTAGCGCCTATGTATCCGAAACCGCTCTTCAATCCACCGATTATATTCTTCAAGATCTCCCTCACAGATCCCTTATACGGTATTAGGCTTGAGACACCCTCGGGGACGAGCTTCGAATATCTATCAAGCCTGTAGATAACTTCCCTAGATCCCATCCCCCTATACCTCTTAAACCTGAATCCATCCCTCTCGATAAGCTCGCCTGGAGCTTCATCGGTTCCGGCGAGCATGCTTCCAAGCATGACGCAGTCAGCTCCAGCCGCTATCGCCTTAACGATGTCTCCGATCCTCTTCACGCCGCCGTCCGCGATCACGGGAACCCCATATTTCGACGCGACATCCGAGACCCACGCGACCGCCGAGAGCTGTGGAACGCCGACCCCGCTCACCTCCCTAGTTATGCATATCGATCCAGATCCCATCCCAACTCTGAGCCCATCGGCTTCGGCGGCTATCAGGTCTTCGGCAGCTTCGGCCGTCACTATGTTTCCAGCCACCACGTCTACATCTCCGATCCTCTTATAGATCTTCAAGCTCTCCAGAACATTTCTACTGTGGCCGTGGGCGACGTCGATCACTATCAGATCTACTCCAGCGTCGATCAACGCCTTAGCCCTCCTCTCATCGAATACGCCGACGGCGGCTCCGACGATCAAACCTCTCTCCTTGACCGCTTTAACCTCCTCGACCTGCCTCTCAACGCTCATATTCCTATGGATTATACCGATCCCCCCAAGCTCGGCCAAGGCCGCGGCCATCTCCGACTCGGTAACCGTATCCATCGGGGAACTCACGACGGGAATCCCGAGCCTGACGTTTCTCGAGATCCTCGTGGATAGGTCTACATCGTCCTTTGGAACAACGTCGGAGAAGCCAGGCTTCAATAAGACATCTTCATAGCCTAATGCGGGAGCCGCCGACGCCAATTTTCTCGAGAAGAGCCCCATTATATCATTAGGAGCATAGCCTCCTTTTATCCTTTAGCCTAAGTCAGCTCGGGTATCACTCATCACGGCTCAGAAATACCCGCACTCATCACCGTAAACCATCCATCCCCCATACCTATTAAGTCTATATCTGAGCAACTCGAATCCACTCGGTTTAGATGTGGGGTTACCTATGGCCATAGTTTTATGGGGCTTGGAGCCGCCGGCTTTCCCGATTCCGCCGTTTATCCAAACTTATACCCTATCTTCCTCAGGAATTCCCTCCTCTTCCTGATGTCCTCATCTCCTTCAATTCCCTTCGGCTTGAATCCATCGACCACCCCCACGACCGCCCTACCCTGATCCGTCTCAGCAACTATCACCTGCAGCGGGTTCGCGGTCGCCGCCAGAATCGAGCAGACCTCCGGAACGCTCTTCAGCCTCTGCATCACGTTTATCGGATACATCTTCCTCATGTAGATTATGAATGTGTGGCCGCATCCGATCCTGTATAGGGTTTCTGAGGCGAGCTTGCGGAGCTCCTCGTCCGTCCCTTCATGCCTTATCAGACATGGGCCGCTCGCCTCAGCGAACGCTAATCCAAACTTCGCCCCCGGAACCGTGTTCACAACTGCCTCATAGATGTCCTCGACGCTCTTTATGAAGTGGGTTATCCCGAGGATGACGTTGCATCCCTCCGGAACATCGACCTTAACGACCTCAAACCTGATCTCGGCGCTCATATCTTGATCGGATTCCCGGATGGAATTAAGGATTACCCGGCTAATATTCTCTGGTTATCAGGAAGCTTGCGAGGAGTTCGAGTTTCCTCCTCCTCACGGGATCTGGTATGGCCCTTCTCAGGGACTTCATGGCCTCCTCCGCGAGCCTCCTAGAAACCTCCTTGGCATACTCTATCGAGCCGGATTTCCTGAGAAGACCTATCGCCTCCCTGATCAGGGATCTATCCCCGGTCCGCATGTCCAAGATCTCCTTAAGCCTCCTTGCATCGGGTTCAGGCAGGTTCCTCAGGGCGTGAATCACCATCAAGCTCCTCTTCCCCTCCTTGATGTCTCCGCCGATCTCCTTACCATACTTCGCCTCATCCCCAACCACGTTCAGGATATCGTCTTGGATCTGGAAGGCCGCGGCCGCGAACTCAGCGAATCTCCTCAAGTTTTCCTCGACCTCCTTAGATGCGTCCGCCATTATAGCGGCGATCTCAACCGAGAATCCGGCGAGGGCCCCGGTCTTCAGCAGGGTCATCTCGAGATATTGTTCCTCATCCACGTCCTCAACCAATCCTCTATGCCATGCTATATCCATCCCCTGCCCGAAGCTCAGCTTGATCATGGTCTTAACATACTCCTCCAGTATCCTGAGCCTCTTCTCCCGATTGATTCCGAGTTTTTCGAGGATTAGGATCGGCAGATAATACATGGTGTTTCCCATGTTTATCGCTATATCCTCCCCATAGATCCTGTGGACGCACGGCTTACCCCTCCTAAACTCGCTCCCATCCTCCACGTCGTCGACGGCCAAGGTTCCATTATGTATCGCCTCAGGGATCACGGTTAGGGGAGCTATATCCTCGACCTCTCCCCCAAGGGCTTCATAGGCCATGAGCATGAGGGCCGGCCTCCACCTCTTCCCACCCCTATCGAGCAGATCCCAGAACGGCTTCAGAATTCCCTCATTTATCGATCTCGCCTCATATCTATACATGGGCTTCCCCAAGAACTCCTCTATTCCACGTTCATCCACCCACCTCGGAATAAACCTCTCAAGCTCGCGGTTAACTAGCTTAGCGTAGCTCGATAAGATCTCCATGAAGTCCTCATCCAACTCCGATCCCTAACGTTAGAGGTGGGGATAAGGATAATTAAGGATTTACGGCTAGGTCTTGATCAAGTTCTCCTTCAAGAATTTTAGAATCTCGTCGTTCACCTTCTTCGACTCGTTCGTCAACTCGGTCTTGAGCCTTAGATAGTCGAGATACTTCACATCCATTCCAGCATACTTCCTTACGTAGTTCTCGACCTCCATATGTCTCTCAAGCTCTTCGAGATACTCTTTCAGCGCCTCCTCCGAGACCTCACCATACTTATCGACGTGGAGGACCTGATCTATCGGAAGTCTGGGTCTAAGCGGTGGAACCTCGCCACGCTCACCTATGCAGAGGAGGATTAATGGGGTTACGCCCCTCGGTAGCTCGAATAGCTCCGAAAACCTCTTACACTCAACTAGTGGGCAGTCTAGGATTACTGAGCCCAGCCCCAGCGCTTCGGCGGCGATTATCATATTCTCGACCATGAGGCCTGCGTCGAGGACTGCGAGAATAGATTCGATGGGGTGCTTGTCCGATCGGAGTATATGCTCGTGGCCCAACATATCCAACATGATCCTCGTCCGATATAGGTCTGCGCATATCAGGAGGATCGCCGAGGCGCCCCTGACTATCCTCTCGTTACATAGTTTCGCGAGCTCTTCCCTCTTCCCCTCATC